>JAEEGL014021430.1_pt1 | contig 42186 bp, 40 predicted proteins | sample 9134231 | NCBI WGS metagenome assembly JAEEGL01 (sample SAMN16246548, study PRJNA631951) | gut metagenome | biome: gut microbiome; feature: rumen; material: fiber-attached | host: Bos | place: Iran: Karaj | collected 2018-10 | reverse complement strand
TTATTCTTTAAACAACTCCTTTCGTCACGACAAAATGTCGTGACACCTCCCTCAAAGAGGGAGGCAAATCAAGGCTCCCTCCCCGAGGGAGCTGTCATCCGGAAAATTCCCGGATGACTGAGGGAGTTTGTCTTCACTCTGAGGCTGCCGCGCTGCGGCAGCCTGTTTAAAATCCGAATTTACATTTTGTTTACATTATTATCGTTACAAATCACGGCCTTGAAGCGTTTTAATATCAGAGCGGAATGAAAGGAGGGGCGTTATGAGCATATCGACCGACGGTTCGCTTAAAAATGACGATAAGCAGCGTTTGGAATACGTATACGAAAAATACGGCAGACGCATGTTTGCGGCGGCGAAGCGCATAACGGAAAACGACAGCGACGCAGAAGACGCCCTGCACAACGCGTTCGTACGCGTATCGAAAAGGATAGGCGGGCTGAATCTGAACGACGGGGAAGCGCTCTGCGGTTACCTTTTCACCGTCGTCAAAAACGAAGCGGCGAATATCTTAAGAAAAAGGAAAAACGTCCTGCCCCTGGACGACGTAAAGGATGCGTCGGACGGCGGCGACGTCGTGTTTGAGACCGAGCGCCGGGAGATATACGAATACGCGGTTAAGATAATTACGCAAATGGACGAAACGTACCGCGCCCCGCTTTATCTTAACGCGGTAATGGGATATTCCGCGGCGGAAACGGCTAAGGAGCTCGGCAGAAAAACGGCGACCGTAAGGGTACAGATAAGCCGCGCCAAAAAAATGCTTGCCGATAAACTGAAGGAGGCGGGATATGAGTTATAAATTTACGCTTAAGGACGTGATGCTTGAGGCGGGCGCGAGAGAATACGGAAGCACTCCGCCGGATAAGAGCTGGGAGCCGTCCGAAAAACATAAGGCGGAAATGGAAAAGCTGTATAAGAAACAGACGCCTTTTTATAAACGAATCGACCTGTCGCCCGCGGCAAAGGTCTTATACGCCGTCGCGGCGGTCGCCGTTATCGCCGTGACCGTCCTTGCGGTAAAGCCGCTGCGCGAGCCGGTCTTATCCATGTTCGGCGCAAACAGGCTTCAGGGAGAGGTGAATACGCCGGAAACAACGGACACGGGATCCGACGCAGTCAAACAGCACACGTCGGAGACGACCGTAAAAGAGACGGAAACGGAACCGAAAGAGACAGTGACCGAAGCGGATACCGCGGAGGAGGACGAGAAATCATACAAAAACGATATAGAAAAATACCTTCTTCTCCATTTTTCCGATCCCGAAACCGTTACGAGAACGAAAAGGATGAAGATCTTCAAAGAGCTTGAGTTTGACGGTCTGCTTGATGAATACGTCGTCTATGCGGCAAGAAGACTGAAAAATGAGAAAGAAACGGAACTGCTCAAAAACTGCGCGGGAATGCTCATATATTCCGTAGCCGAAAACGACGGCGGGGCATACTTGTACGATCCCCGCAGCTTTGAGAGTGCGAAAAACGACACGGAGCAAGAGCCGGGGGACACGTATTATATAAAATGGTACGCAAATTACATTGAGGAATTGAAAAAGACCGCGTCAAAACTCTCAAAAAACACGGCGATGGAGCTTAATTATCTGTTTTACAAGCTTATGAACATCGCCGGATTCCACGGCTGGCAATCTCAGAACACCCCGTCCGAGGCCGTCGCGGAATCTCTCCGATCGCTGTTCTCGGTATATAACGCCGTTTACGGCGGAATACCGATGGGCGGCACGTCGACGGAGCCCGTCAAGGAGCCGTACGAGCCCGAGCTTGCCGAAAAAATAAAGAGCTTCTGGGGCGATGAAAAACGCGAATTCGTAAAAAGCTCGCTTCCGCTCACGAAATATAAAGATAAGCTGAAGGAAAGCATACAGACGTATACGGATCTGTACGTTGACGATACGAAGTATTTCATAACCGTGGGAGAAGACGTGTATCTGACTGCCGCCAAGGAAACGGATGCGGACGCTGACATATACTATTTTGTGCAGATAACAAAGATAAACGAGCCCGATCCGACGCGGACTTATATATACGGCGACGCAAAGGTCGTTCATAACGGAGTCGAGGAGAGCTTTTCCTACTGGTTCAACGACGCGTACCACGTGGATTACTCATACTGTAATAAAGGCGACTTTTCGCTGTCCGAGAAAATAATAATATATAGAGGCGAAAAGTCGATAGAATATGCGATAGATAAGATAGTCCCGACAAGCGACATGCCGAGTATCGCATATACCTGCTGCAGCAGTCTTAAGGAGCTGACGGTAGGATACGTCGCGTCGCATTATTTTACCGAAACGGACGAAAATGTAAAAGCCGCCCTGTCGGCGCTTTTACAGCAATGCGCGAGCCGTGACAAATATACGTATAACGACCTGCTCGGAAAAGAAAAAGCCGACGAATTCAGCCGTGGAACGAGCGTTGAGATGAAATCGAAGTGGACGGAAAAATTCACGGAGGCGGTAAAGGACGAGGTCAAAAACAGATACAGAGAGGAAATAAGGGACTTTTATCCGACGATATATATGTTCTTGTCCGACATAGACTTTGACGGCTACAAGGCGGGCGAGCCCGATATCGCTCTGAGATCACGCAAGGCGATAAACGAGGCGATGACGCTTGCAAACGCGCTTTTGTGCGGGCTGGGACGATACGACGAAACGTCGGTCAGATACGGCGACAAGGAGCTCGGGAACCTCGCGTTCCCGCCTGCGGTCGCCGAAACGGTTAAAAACAACGGCATAGAATACTGGGAAGGCATAAGCACGCAGGCACAGGGCTTCAAAACCGCGGAAGAGTGGAAACGGTACTATAAAAAGATACTTCCCGCCGACGTGGTCGAAGGCGCGATAAAAAACACGGGACGCTTCATTATAGCCGACGGGATCGTGTATACGTCGAATTACGGCGGCGACAGCAGTTACGAAATTGATATTTTAAACGTAAAAAAGACAGGCGAAAAGAACGGGCGCACGGTGCTCGCGGCGGACGTCTTCATACCGTCCGGCATGAGCCGCTACAGGCAGGAGGTGACGTTTGAGGTCGTAGAGGAGAACGGCGGGATCCGCATCGTCGGCGGCACGTTCATAGATATATTCTTAGTTGACGGTATAACGAAAGGCAAGGCGGCGCTGACGGTCTATGAGCTTCTGCGCGCGCAACAGATACTGTACGACGGAAATATGAATTTCAGCGACTTTAAGGGGTACAGAGATATGACGTCCCTGATACACGATCAAAAAGAATTTGAAGAGTTCTATGAAACCTACGATACGCCCGTGCCCGAGGTGCCGGAATATATGTTCCCGCTGTATCTGTACGTCGGCTGGTCTGATACGTCCTCGTGGAAATGGACGATCGAAAAGATACTGCCCGAGGAATATTTCGACATAATGATAACGAACAATAAAAACGTCATTCACATGAGATACGCCTATCCCATGATCACGGCGAATACGGATACGAAAACTACGCCGGTGATAGGCTCCGCCGATAAGCTTACCGTGACGGATATATACGATAATATTACGGTGACGTCCGTGTCGGATGAAAAGATCACCGTTTCCCTCGATTTCGTAAGAGAGGAAAACGGTGTGCGTAAAAACGTGACGTATACGTTCGATATGGAAGACATATCCCGGTCACAGCTGTATCTTATGGTCACCGGAGGAACGTTTGTCAAAGAGGTGCTCCGCTGAACGGCGTGAGAAAAAAGCAATAACAAAGGCTGCCGCAGCTGCGGCAGCCTTATCTTATCTTTCCGGTAAATAATTCATCGGGTTCATGCGTTCTCCGTCGACCCTGACTTCAAAATGCAGATGATATCCCGTGGCGTAGCCGGTCATTCCGACCTCTCCTATGCGCTGTCCCTGATATACGCGCTCACCGACAGATACGAAAGGCTCGCTCCTCATATGCGCGTAAAGCGTTTCCTGTCCGTTGTCGTGTTTTATCATAACGTAATATCCGTACGATGAGCTCCATTCCGCTTTGACGATAACGCCTCCGTCAGCCGCGTATATCGGCGTTCCTCCGGGCGCCGCGAGGTCTATCGCTCTGTGATAACTGTAAACGCCGAAGACCGTGCGTCCGCCGAACGTGTCCGTGATAGTGAAAGCGTCCTTGAGCGGCCATATGTATTTATCCTTTGAAGCGGTAACGGGCTTTGTTTTCGTTCCCTCGTCTATTATCTTCGGTATGGGCTGAAGCGTTATTTCCTCGGATGCCTTTTCGCGCGACTCCGGCACGCCGTCCCTGTACGTTATTTTATATATAACCTCTTTTTTGCCGTCCGCGCCGTCCTGCGATTTCTCGTACGTGCCGACGTATAAGCCGTCGTTCTTTCTGTATTCCGTCCTGTAAGGCACGGTTTCCGTCACCTTGATGCTCACGGTCATTACTCCGTCGCCGTCCGTGTGTGATGAGACTATTTCTCCGCCGTCGGCGCCGAGAAACATTTTCTCGTCCTCGGACGCGTCTATATCGACCGAAATGACTGACGAGCTTCCCGCCGCCACGGTCCTGTAAATGCTGTCCGTGCGGAGCAGGAGCATATTCGTTATCTCGGACCGGGAACGCAGAGACGATTCGGGATAGTAAAGCGACCTTACCTCAAGCGTGCCGGTGAGCTCCACCTCAAGATCGTCGTCGCCCTGCGCGGCGGCACGTACCGCCGATACCGCGTCGGCAACGGACAACGGGTCCGTGTTCGCGGCGACGAATTCGTCGTTTGCGTAAAGCCCGTACGCGGATACGTGATCCCTGAGCATAGCCGCGTATAAAGCCCTGTATATCTCTCCGTCGCTTAAGATCCGGGACGCCGCCCTGCCCTCGGCAAAGCCGTACGTCACGCTGATCCCCGTAAACGTCTCTCCGTACGCGACCTTTGAAACGTCGCTGATAACGCGCTCACGCACCGAGTCGACCGTCCGTGCGTCCTCAACGACGCCGACCGCCGCTCCGTTTACGTAAAGCATGAGATTGACGCGCACGGTGCAGACGGACGCGATAAGCGCCGCGGAAAGCGCCGCAAAAAGAACGCAGACAATGCATAATATTAACTTTTTCTTATCTTTAAACCGGGTCATAAAACTGTTTTCGGGACAAGGGAGCCTTTCGCTCTGCCGCGGTCCCGCAGGCCTCTCTTTTTTATTGATTCAGAAAAAAGTATATACACAAAAAAGTGCATTTTAATTATACAGGATGAATAAATGACTTTGCAACGCAGAAATTGTAAACAACATCAAACGCGGCGCGGTCAAAATATACAAAAATTTATTTAATATTTGTATAAGTTGCACAAATCGGCAGATTTTTACATTATTTTGTGTCCGTAAGGTTGACTTATTCATACAATAACGGGTAATATGGCAGTATGAATAACGGAATTATGTATTTTGACCTGCTTGATCCGGCGGCAGAGAAAAAAAGCCGGTTTATGAAGGCGCAGAACAGAGTTGCGATCATGCTTCTGATCTCGTTCGGGATCACGATAGGATGCAGTCTCATACTCACGTTCGCACACTTCATATTTCCCGATATTGCGAAAAACGCATTCGGCTATCAGCTTATACACACGCTTATGTATCTTTCGTACATCGCGCTGCCCGCGCTCACGTTCGGTATCATAAGCGGCAAAAAAACGCGCTCGTATTTCACGGTGAGGCGCGGAGGCGGAAATAAAACAGCCGCGTTTTTTGCCGCGCTCGGCGTCATATATTTCGCGCAGCTCATCGCGGCGCTTCTGTCTTCGCTTCTCGGCACGGCCGGATTTTCAAATCTGCCCGCGGACGAGACGACGACCGACGCGGCGGTCATAGTCATGCGCTTTATCTCCATAGCCGTACTGCCGGCGATATTTGAGGAGCTTATGATGCGCGGGATAGTGCTTGGCGAGCTTCTGCCGTACGGCAAGGGCTTTGCGATAATTGCGTCGGGCGTCCTGTTCGGCTTTATGCATATGAACGCGGTACAGCTTCCGTTCGCGTGCATCGCCGGTATAGCGATGGCGTTTGCGGCGGTATATACCGGCTCTCTGCGCATTACCATGCTGCTGCACTTTACAAACAACTTTATCAGCGTCGCGCTTGAGACGATGTCCGCGTTCGTCCCCGAGGAATGGGTGCTTTTCGCGGAGGCGGCGGTAAGCGTCCTGATATTCGTCTGCGGCGCCGCGGCGGCGGTTTACCTTATTATCAATAAAGAAAAGAAAAACGGCGTTGAAAGAAAAGCGCTTTCCGTCCGCGTGGACGAGACGGACAAGGTCGACCTCCGCGGCTTTTCGCTTAAAAACGTATCGCCGCTTCTGTACGTTTACTCAGGTATAGCGGTGCTTATGACGGTATTCAATATGTTTGCGGCGGGAATATGAGAGTATTTGAGGAATACACGGACGCCGAGCTGCTTTACTATATGGGCGAGGCGTATAATGAAGCGGAAATATCGTACGGGCTGGGCGAGGTCCCGGTCGGCGCGGTGATAGTGTGGGACGGTGAGATAATCGCGCGCGCTCACAACGAAAGGGAGACCGGCAAAAACGCGCTGTGCCACGCGGAGCTCTCCGCGATAAACGCGGCGTGTGAGGCGCTTCACGGCTGGCGGCTCCACAAGGCCGACCTGTTCGTGACCTTAGAGCCGTGCGTGATGTGCGCGGGCGCGTGCATAAATGCGAGGATAAACCGCATATTCTACGGCGCGCCGGATAAAAGATACGGCGCGCTCGGCGGTTTTATTGACCTGACGGAGCACAAATTCAACCATTTGCCCGTGATAAAGAGCGGAGTTATGGAGGAGGAGTGCGCGGAGCTATTGCGCCGCTTTTTCAAAAATCTGAGGGTTGTTGATTAAATTAAAAATCACATAGTATATTTTTTAACACACTTTTGGTATAATACACACTAACGATTATTATTTACGGAGAAATATATGAGCACGTTAACGGCAGCCGCGGCGGATCCCGGCATCCTTACAGTCGTTCTGATGGGGTTGGGGACGGTTTTCGTCGGCATTCTGGTAATCATGTTGGTATGCAAGCTCTTCTCGTTGATAGACGGCAAAAGGAAACAAAAGGAAGAGCCGGAAAAAAAAGAAGAATACGTAAAGCCCGACGGCGAGCTTGCGGCGGTATTCGGCGCCGTGATAGCCGAGGAACTGGGTACGGACGTAAAAAACATAAAAATAGTATCGGTAAAGAAGGTCTGATATGAAAAAATACAAGGTTATTGCAAACGGCGTTGAATACGAGGTACAGATCGAGCTTATAAGCGACGACGACGCGCAGGTCAAAAAAACGGAAAAAGAGCCGGAAAAGACGGCTCCGTCCGGCGCGGCGGGCGCCGTCAAGGCTCCGCTTACGGGAACGGTCACGACCGTCAACGTAAAGGCGGGCGACGCGGTGAAAAAAGGTCAGGTACTGATGATACTCGAGGCGATGAAAATGGAAAACGAGATACTCGCCTTGTCCGACTGCACGGTTAAGGAAGTCCTGGTTTCCGCGGGCAAACAGGTCGAAGCGGGGGATACGCTCTGCGTTACGGGTTGAAATATGGGATCTTTGATTGATTTTCTCAAGCAGACGGGCTTTTATCTTATTAAGGAAAACCCGCTCTGCCTTGTCATGTTCGCCATAGGGGCGGTCCTGCTTTATCTCGGCATCAAAAAGAAATTCGAGCCGCTTCTGCTCATCCCGATAGCGATAGGCATGATACTTACGAATCTGCCCGGCGCCGGTATGTTCCACGCCGAGATCTTCGGCGGCGGACATATCGACTGGTCCGTTTTCGCCGCGGGCAACGCCGGTCTTCTCGATTATCTTTACATAGGCGTCAAGCTCGGCATATATCCGTGTATCGTTTTTATGGGCGTAGGCGCGATGACGGACTTTTCTCCGATGATAGCAAATCCGCGCAGTATGCTGCTCGGCGCCGCGGCCCAGCTCGGTATATTCGTAACGTACGCGGCGGCGAACGGTCTGTATAAGATTACGGAAGGAGCCTTCGGCTTTACCGCGCCGCAGTCCGGCGCGATAGCGGCGATAGGCGGAGCGGACGGACCCACCGCGATATATACGGCCACAAAGCTCTCCCCGGAGCTTCTCGGTCCGATAGCCATAGCGGCTTACTGCTATATGGCGCTCGTTCCGTTCATACAGCCGCCGATAATGAAGATGCTCACGACGAAAAAGGAAAGAGCCATAGAGATGAAACAGCCGAAGCCCGTTTCCAAAACGATGAGGATTATATTCCCCGTCGCCATGATAATCGTCGTATCACTGCTCGTCCCGACGGCGGCTCCGCTTGTGGGCTGTCTTATGTTCGGCAACCTGCTCCGCGAATGCGGCGCGACGGAGAGACTGTCAAAGACCGTGCAGAACGAGCTTATGAACATAGTTACAATACTGCTCGGCGTTTCGGTCGGCGCGACCGCCACCGCAGAGAACTTCCTGAACTATAACACCCTGCTCATACTCGCTATCGGCATCGTGGCGTTCAGCTTCGGTACCGCGGGCGGCGTTCTGCTTGCCAAATTCATGAATCTGTTTACAAAGAACAAGATAAATCCGCTCATAGGCTCCGCGGGCGTTTCCGCCGTTCCCATGGCGGCGCGCGTCAGTCAGAAGGTCGGACAGGAGGAAAATCCGGGCAACTTCTTACTTATGCACGCAATGGGACCGAACGTCACGGGCGTTATAGGCTCGGCCATAGCCGCGGGCGTTCTTCTTACCCTGCTTGGACATTGAGGTAATATATGGAATTGAAACCGCTTAAAATAACGGATACGATACTGCGTGACGCGCATCAGTCGCAGGCGGCGACGAGGATGAGGACGGAGGATATGCTCCCCGCGTGCGAGATACTTGACAAAATAGGGTATTACTCGCTTGAATGCTGGGGCGGCGCGACGTTTGACGCGTGTATGAGATTTCTGCACGAGGACCCGTGGGAAAGGCTCCGCGCTCTGCGCAAGGCTCTGCCGAATACCAAACTGCAGATGCTTCTGCGCGGACAGAACCTGCTCGGCTACAAGCATTACGCGGACGACGTTGTTGAGCTTTTCGTCAAAAAATCAATAGAAAACGGCATCGACATAATAAGGATCTTCGACGCGCTGAACGATCCCCGCAATATCGAATGCGCGATGAAATACACAAAATACTACGGTGGTATCGCAGAGGCGGCGATAAGCTACACGACGAGCCCCGTACACGACGAGGCGCATTTCGTCGAGCTTGCGATGAAGCTTGAGGAGATGGGCGCGGATACCATCTGCATAAAGGATATGGCAAACCTGCTTCTGCCGTACGACGCGTTCTCGCTGATATCGGCGATCAAGAAAAGAGTAAGTCTGCCGATACATCTGCACACGCACAATACGACAGGCACCGGCGATATGACGTATCTGCTCGCCGCCGAGGCGGGAGCCGATATAGTCGACACGGCTTTGTCGCCGTTTTCAAACGGCACGTCTCAGCCGACGACGGAATCTCTCGTGGCGACGCTCAAGGGCACGCCGAGAGACACGGGGCTCGATCTGAATCTTCTGTCGGACGCCGCCGCTCATTTCCGCACCGTTGCGAAACGGCTGAAGGACGAGGGGATACTCGACCCGAAGGTGCTGAACGTGGATACGAACACGCTTCTTTATCAGGTCCCGGGCGGTATGCTCTCAAATCTCATATCACAGCTGAAGCAGGCTAAAGCCGAGGATAAATACTACGACGTTTTAGCGGAGATACCGCGCGTGAGAGAGGATTTCGGTTATCCCCCGCTCGTCACGCCGACGTCGCAGATAGTAGGCACGCAGGCGGTCATGAACGTGCTTATGGGACAGCGATACAAGACGTTTACAAAAGAATCGAAGGGCGTTCTGCGCGGCGAATACGGCGCGCTCCCCGGCAAGGTCAACGAAGAGGTCAGAGCCGCCGCGATAGGCGATGAGAACGTAATAACCTGCCGTCCCGCCGACCTTATAGAGCCCGAGGTGGAAAAGTACCGCGAGGAGATGAAGGACGTCGCACGGTGCGACGAGGACGTTCTGTCCTGCGCGCTCTTCCCCAAGGTCGCGCCCGGATTTTTAACGGAAAAGTACGGCAAAAAGGAAGAGAAAAAAGAAGAGGAAATAAGGACCATTAACGTTATATACTGAGTTTGACCGGATCTGTGGGGTGGAGATTTCAACAAAATCCCGCCGCCTTCCGGTTTGCGGCGGGGAACCCATATTCTCCCGCCGCTTTTAAGGAGAAATATGATTTATACGGTAAAAACAGACGGTTTTGAGATGCGGTATATAAAATTCGGCAAGGGCGGCAAAAATCTTGTCGTCATACCGGGGTTGAGCGTTAAAAGCGTTTTGCTTTCGGAGGAGCAGATAGTCTCCGCTTATTCTCCGTTTGAAAACGACTATACCGTATATCTTTTCGACCGGCGGCTGAATATGCCGGAAAATTACACGGTTTACGGCATGGCAAACGATACGGCGGCGGTGATGACGGCGCTCGGACTTGAAGACGTCTGTCTTTTCGGCGTGTCGCAGGGCGGTATGATAGCCCAGTGCATAGCGGTCGACCATCCCGCGCTCGTGTCGAAGCTCGTGCTCGGCTCGACCGCGGCGCGCGCAGCGGGAGGCGGGATAAAAGCGGACGCGAGAGAATTTTTAAATGCGCTTTACGCCGACGAATTCATATCTAAGCTCGGCATCGCTGAGGCGCTGTCGAACGTCGAAATAACAGATGACGAGGAGAAAAGGTTTAAAATCACGTCAAAAGCCGCGGACGGCTTCGATTTGACGGACAAACTTTCCCGTATAAAATGCCCGGTGCTCGTTATCGGCGCGTCAAACGACGGGATAATCCCGTCTTCGGCATCGGCGGAGCTTGCGGAGCTGACCGGCGGAGAGCTTTATATGTACGGCGCGCCGTACGGCCACGCCGTTTACGACGAGGCGCCGGATTACAAAGCGAGAGTGCTTGAATTTTTGAAAAGATGAGTATTTTTGAAAGAACCGAACTCGTGCTCGGCGCGGACGCGCTCGAAAAACTGAAAAACGCGCGCGTCGCCGTTTTCGGCGTCGGCGGCGTCGGAGGGTACGTCGTCGAGGCGCTTGCAAGGTGCGGCGTGGGCGCGCTCGATATTTTCGACAAAGACACGGTCGCGGAATCAAACATAAACCGTCAGATAATCGCCCTGCACAGCACCGTCGGGCTTTACAAGACCGACGTTATGAAAGCGCGAATAAACGATATAAACCCGGACTGCGCCGTTACAGCGCACCGCGTTTTCTACACGCCCGATAACGCGGGCGGCTTTGACTTTTCCGTTTACGCTCATATAGTCGACGCGGTCGATATGGTCTCTGCAAAAATCGAAATAATCGTCCGCGCGAAAGCGGCGGGCGTGCCGGTAATAAGCTGTATGGGTACCGGAAACAAGCTCGACCCGGCGAGACTCGAGGTCGCCGATATTTATAAGACCTCCGTCTGTCCGCTCGCGCGGGTCATGCGCGCGGAGCTGAAAAAACGCGGCGTCGAAGGCGTAAAGGTCGTATATTCAAGGGAAGAGCCGAAAAAAACCGGACAGAGAACGCCGGGCAGCGTTTCCTTCGTGCCGCCCGTCGCCGGCTTCATCATAGCGGGCGAGGTAATAAAGGATCTGATAAAATGAACGTCATTGAGGTACTGAACCCCTCCGTTTACGACGAGGTGAAGATTTATATTGACGGTAAAGAGTACGGCGAAAAAGACGGTATTGAAGAAGGTCAACACGGGCTTTTGATTGACGTTAAAAACAAAACGTATAGCGGACAAACCTTATCCGTTTTTGAAGCCATGTTCAAAATGCTGTCAGATAAAGCGGACTGGTTTTCCCCGTGTTCTTTGCGTTATAGGTGTAAAATCAATATCAAAAATACAAATCAAATCCGGATTAAGACCGACCGGAAAAACGCCGCCGTATTATTTGACAAATCCGATAATATTGAAATATCGGACTCCACAGCGTCGGAATACGTGTCAAAAGAGGATTTTTACAGCTATAAAAGCGTTTTGCTTGCCGATATAATTTGGCTTCTGCTTCTTTCGGCGGCTGTATGCGCGGTTTTTGTAATTTTCGGCGGATGGATTACAGTCTTTATCCCTTTAGCCGTTTTTATTCCGCTTTATATCGTTGTGTTTATATTTATTAAGCGGAATTATGACAAAGTAAAGCGTATTGCGGGCGAAATAAAATGAAAAAAGAACTTGAATTATATCAGATAATAGAGCGGAGCATAAACAAAAAATACAGAAAAGAATTATGGAATCCGTTTGTGGAAGCGGTCAAAACGTACGAGCTTATAAAGCCCGGCGACAAAATCGCCGCGTGCATTTCGGGCGGCAAGGATTCCATGCTTATGGCTAAGCTTCTGCAGATGCTTCAAAGATACAGCGAGATACCGTTTGAGCTTGAGTTTCTCGTAATGGATCCGGGCTACAGCGTGATAAACCGCAAAAAGATCGGGGACAACGCGAAAAAGCTGAATATCCCGGTACAAATATTTGAAAGCGATATTTTCGCCGTGGCGGATTCCGTCGCAAAAACGCCGTGCTACCTCTGCGCCAGAATGAGACGCGGGCATTTATACGCAAAGGCAAAGGAGAGGGGCTGTAATAAAATTGCGCTCGGACATCATATGAACGACGTTATTGAAACGACGGTGATGGCTATGCTCTACGGTTCTCAGCTCCAGGGAATGATGCCTAAGCTCCACAGCACGAATTTTCCCGGAATGGAGCTTATACGCCCGCTTTACTGCGTGCGGGAGGACGATATTATATCGTGGGCGGCTCACAACGGGCTTGAATTCATACGCTGCGCGTGCAGACTTACGGAAAAAAGCGCCGCGGACGAGAGCGCGTCAAAGCGGCTTGAGGTCAAAAACCTCATAAAAGCGCTGTGTGAGAAGGACGAAAACGTTGATAAAAACATCTTCAACGCCATACACGGCGTATGCCTCGATACCTTCCCCGCGTATAAATCGAACGGGAAATATCACACGTTTTTGGATAATTACGATAAGGATGGATACGACTTTGAATAATATACTTTTCGTCGACTGCTGCGCGCGGCGCGTTTCACGCACAAGACGGCTCGCCCGTCGCCTTTTGTCTCATCTTGACGGCGATATAACGCGTCTCGGACTGTATTCGGAAAACATAAAGCCTATAGATGAGGACGGCATAGCGCGTCGCGACGGAGGCGATGACGAAATACTGAAATACGCAAGACAGCTTGCCGAGGCGGACGAGGTGGTTATCGCCGCGCCGTACTGGGATCTGTCTTTTCCGTCGCTGTTAAAGGTCTGGCTTGAACAGACGTCCGTCGTCGGCGTGACGTTCGCATACGGAGAAAACGGCGTTCCCGCGGGGCTGTGCCGCGCGAAACGCGCGTTTTACGTAACGACCGCGGGCGGGCGGATATTTGACGCGTCATACGGAGAAGGCTACGTCAGGGCGCTTTTTTCAATGTTCGGAATAAATGAATTTTATGAATTTTCGGCGGAAAACCTCGATATATACGGCGCGGACGAAGAAAAGATAATGAGCGAAGCGGAGGAGAGGATAGACGGTTTTTTTGCAAAAAAGCGCGTTTCCGTAGCCGCCGCGCTTATATGGGACAATGACAGATTCATGATATGCCAAAGACCGGAAAACAAGAAAAGAGGGCTTTTGTGGGAGTTTGCCGGCGGCAAGAGGGAAGCGGGTGAAACGCTTGAAGAGACGCTTGTCCGCGAATGCAGGGAGGAACTGAACGTTACCGTCAGACCGACGGGCGTTTACGCCTCGCTTACGCACGAATATCCCGATATTACAGTTGATCTTACGCTTTACAACGCGGTTATAACCGAAGGCGTGCCGCAGATGCTGGAGCACAACGATATCAAATGGATCACGCGGGATCAGATTGACGGCTTTGAATTCTGCCCCGCGGACAAAGAGATACTGGAGCGATTGAAAAATGACCGATGAACAAAGAAAATTCCTGTTTCTTAAGCAGATAAAAACGCTCGATACCTTAAAAGAACACGGCGCGATAAGCGGGGAGCAATACGAAATAAGCTATAACGGACTTGTGAGCAAAATGCACATAACCGAAAAAGAATTGAAGGAATGGACGGAAAAGAAATGAAAAACATCAGCTTTGTAATATCTGTTTTACTGACGCTTTGCTTTGTCTGCTCCTGCGCCGGCGCTCCCGCCGCGACGGAGACGGGAACGGCGGAAGAAACGACTGAAGCCGTGACGGAGACGGAAACCGAAATACAGACGGAGACCGAAGCCGTGACCGAGGAGGTAAAAAAGGTGAGAACGTTTAAAAATCCGATATCGACAAAATCCATGCCGGACCCGTTCATAACGTATTACGACGGTTATTATTACGGGCTTGCGACGGAAGTGCCGAACGTAACGCTTTACAGAAACAAAACCGTTGAAGACCTTTTCAAAAAAGGCGAACACAAAAACGTCATATCAACGGGCGCGAGCATCGGCGGAAACAAAAAACTGGGCTGGAACGAATGGGCGCCGGAGCTGCATTATCTGCCGACGACGGGTAGATGGTACATATACTTCTGCGCCTGCACGGACGGCTTTGACTTCGGGACGATGCGTATGCACTGCCTTGAATCCGAGGGCAGCGATCCCTTCGGCGAATACACGTACAAGGGTATGACGATATCAAATAAAATATGTATCGACCAGACAGTGTACTACGACGAGGAAAGCGGCGAGCTTTACACCGCGTACTGTGATTTTACGGAGCTCGGACAGGTCATAATGCTTGCCGATATGACAAAGCCGTGGAAGGTCGGAAACCGGCGCGTGATGGTGACGCACCCCGAATACAGCTGGGAAAAACGCGGAACGGACGCGTCAAACGACGGCAGAGTGAACGAGGGACCGATATTCTTCAAAAGAAACGGGAACATATATCTGATCTACTCCGCAAGCGGCTGCTGGAGCCAGTATTACGCCCTCGGAATGCTGAAATACACGGGAGAGGATACGAGCAGGGAAAACTTTTTGAATCCCGACAACTGGATAAAGAGCGAGAAGCCGATATTTGAAAAGGCGAACGAAGTCTACGGCGTGGGACACTGCTCGTTCTTCACGTCGCCCGACGGCACGGAAACGTGGATAGCGTACCACGGTATGGCGACGCGCAGCGCCGGAGTAGAGGGCAGATACGCGTATATACAAAGGATCGGGATAGCCGAGGACGGCGCGCCCGTATTGGGTCAGCCCCTCCCGCGAAACACAAAGATAAACGTCCCGTCGGGAGAATAGCAAATAAGAAAACCGGAGCGCGGCCGCTCCGGTTTTGCTTATTGTTCTATCTGACGAGACGGTATATACCCTCCGCAGTTTTCACACCAGTAATGAGTTACACTGTGGCTTACTATCTTTTTAACGATACGATTGCCGCATCTGCACGGAAAAGCCTTCTCAACATTCAGCGCTCCTCCTGTTGCCTTTTCCAGCTCATCGTCGGTCAGGATCTCATTTTTGTTATCATCTGCGCGATCCATAACGCACCTCCTTTTTATTCTGTATATTCACATAATCCGAGCGCTGATCAACCGTCTTCCTCTTCCTGTTTTACAAGGCGTACGGCGATACGCTCCTCGGGGTCGTCTATTCCGTTTTCAGCTAACGCTTTGCTGCAGTTTTCTATCAGGTCAAAATAAACGTCCCAGTATTTTGAAGTATCGCACCATGCACGGATGGTGAATATATACGTATCGTCGTCAACAGCCGTAAGACGCGCGAACGGCTTCGGATCGGGCAGAACGCCCTCCGTTTTGTTTGTCGCCTCAAGCAGTACGCGTTTTACAAGCTCCTGGTCTATGTCGTTCGTTATCTTGAAATTCTGGTCTACGCGGCGTTTGTCGGATGCGGTGAAATTCGTCACGTTTGCGCTCATAAGGTCTCCGTTCGGCACAAGAACGAGCTTGTTGTCTATCGTCGTTATCTTTGTGTAGAATATGCTTATATCCTTAACAAAGCCCTCGGCTCCCGTGGATTCTATGTAGTCTCCTATTTTGAACGGTCTGAATATCAGTATCATAAAGCCACCCGCAAGGTTGGACAGCGCTCCCTGAAACGCAAGACCGACGGCGAGACCGGCGGAGGCGAGAAGCGCCACGACGCTTGTCATCGGAACGCCGAGTATCTCTATAATGCCTATGAGCAGAAGCAGATAAAGAACTATCTTTATGACTTTTTTAACGATGGCTTTCGCCGTGTCGTTGAGCTTTGATTTGTCTATGGCTTTAGCCGCGAACTTGCATATCAGCTTTATCACTATAAAGCCGACGACGAGTACGGCGATGGCAAGAAGGATCTTGCCGCCGTACGTGGTGCCCATTCCTATCAGTTTATTTAAAAATTCTTCCATGATCTACGTCCTTTCACTTTTTTGAATATGCTCCGGGCGGTATAGTCCCGTGTTTCACATAATAATCTAAAAATTTGCGTTCGATCCATTTAGTTACTACGTGATAACGTTGGGCAACGACTGTTGCCTGCTCCAAAGACATTTTTTCCTGACCAGGAAGCCCGACCTGTTTGCCTTGCTCGTCATATACCGTATATACAAACTTTCCGTTTATTTCATCCCGGACTATTATTCCGCCGGATATTGCGTCGAGCTCGTCGTCCGTCAGTTCTTCTTTGTTTAGCGGATTTTTCTCTTTTTCCATTCTTATTCTCCTTATTTTTTATTCTTTTTTATTATTACCACTGCCGCAACGGCGATGATCGCCGCGGCTGCTATGGCTATCGCTATTATGAGCGGAACGTAATTTGTTTTGCCGTTGTTTTCCTTTATCTCTTCCGTCACGGTCTGTTCGGCGGTCTTTTCCGTCTGAGTACCGCTCTCGGTCTGAGTTTCGGTCGCGGCGTCCGTATCGTGGGCTTCGCCGCCCGCGTTCTTTACGGCGTAGCAGTATTTGAATCTGCCCGCCGGCGCAACGTCGCCCGACGTGTAGAGGTTCAGTATGTCGCCGTCAAGCGCGACGTTGTCCGTCACCTTGAAGTTCACCGTGAACGCGCCGTCGGCGATCCCTATATCCGTGCGGCTGACCTTTATCTGAAGCACGTTTCCCGATACCGCGTAATCGCATTCGGCGACTTTTTCGTTATCGTAGCCTGTGCCTTTGAATTTGTAAAGGCTCATTTTATCCGCCGCCGCGTCCTTTATCACGTAGTCGAACGACTCCCAGCCGTCAAGTCCGCCGTTCACCGTATCGAGATACACGTTCATCCAGCTCTGATCGGAGCTTTCCGATATATCCCCGTCACATTCGACGTAAACGTAAATATTGTCGCCGTCGTGCGCAAGCTTCGCGCCCTTTATGTCGTTTCTGCCGGATTCATCCGTATATCTGTTTCCGCCGTAGCCCAACGCGTTTCTGCTGCCCGTGTTTCCCGTGTACGCCACGTAATACGGTCCGACGTCGTCCCACTGCGATACGGCGCCTTTTATATCTATCGTCTTCTGTTCCGTCGGCTCGGGTATCGGGTTCGTACCCTTGAAGCGTCTTACGTAGGAGACGAACTGATAGTAGTAATGGTCCTTTAATTTACCCTTGCTCGGTTCTATATCGCGTGAATACTCGTCGTTGAATTCGTCGGGGAACGCGTTTTTGACGCCGCCCCATTCCTCGTATCTGCCCGCGACCCATTCGTTCCAGCCGGTGACAAAAACGATCTGCGGATCGACCTCAAGCGCGTATTCCCACTGCTCCGCAAAGTTGTAGCCGTATAAAGAGTGATCCTCCTCCTCGTAATGCGCGAAGCCGTCCTTGTGCGTGTATGATCTGCCGAAAATGTTCTTGCCGTTCATCGCCGTGCAGATTATTTCGGGAGAGGAGTTCTGCGCCACGCCGACTGACATCTCCTCGACCTTGCCCGCCTTGACGTCGGAGGAGCTTGCGTAGTATCTCGCCTGCGGGTATCTTGACAGCCAGCCCCACTGCTTTGTGGTCCCGTCGCCCGTGTTGTACGTTGGCTGACCGGCGCGGAACGTGAAGAATTTTTTGATCTCCTTGTCAAGCAAAGACGAATCGAGCGACCTGCTGCCGCCCATTACCATCGGCTTTCCGTTCCAGTAAAACCAGAGATCCTGATATTTTCCGGGTCTGTAAATATCTATGTAAATACTCTCAAGCTGCGACTTTATGTTCGAGCTGCTCGCGTCGAACGGAAGCAGGAAGGATATCTTCGGCGTCATAACGCCGTCCTTCCTCGCCTGCTCGAAAACGTCGAATATCACGCGGTAGCTCGAGCGCCACGTCATCGTTCCGTTCGTGTTGTCGAAGAATATGACGTCGACGCCCGCGGCGGCGAGCAGCTCCGCCTGACGGCGTATGACCCAGCGGTCCGTCGTTTTGTAATAGCCGTATATCGGCTCGTTCCAGAAATACATCGCGTCGGATTTCGGCCATTTGCTGAATTTATAGTCGTTTATCGACTCGGGATACTGCTCCGTGAATTCCGTAACGTTGAACGGCTCAGCGTCCCTGTCCGTATGCCATGACCAGTAGAACAGACCGACGTATTTGTCCTTGCGGACGTCTCCCGTCTGCTCGTGCGAAGCGACCTCGCGTCCGAGACCGTCTATCGCCACCCACGTGTCGGGATTTGCGTTTCTCGTGTAAAGTATATCGTCGTCGGGTATCACGTATTCGGGGGGAGCCGTCATCGTGCCGTCAACCTGTATAAGGCTTTCGCACTGTGATACCGGAGTTTCGGTCTTCTCGGTGAAATATACGGTTATTTCAAGGTCGCCCGCCATTTCCGCGCCGTCCATATAAGCGTAACCCATTGATTTCGTCATCGGATAACGCCAGATTCCCGCTCTGCTTTCGGTGTTGTATATCGCCAGAAAATACTCGCCCGCGGGAAGCGGCTCGTCGAATTTGATCATATTCGTCGCACAGTCGCGCAGCGTATCGAAATGCAGCTCGTGCTTCGGCGCCTGCTTTACCGTGGTATCGAAATCGTCCTTCCATTCAAACACGCCGACGGACGCGGAGCTGTCGGTCCTGTTCCACGTGGGCATACAGAACGCGACCGCGTCGAAAGGAGCGTTTAAGATCACGCGCTGACCGTATATGGAGCCCGCTGAGACCTCTTCCGCGGTCTTCTTCGAGTCAAGCCCCGGATCGTACAGTCTGTACGGATACTTTCCGATCGCGGACGAAGCCGTCGCCGCCGCACCCGCGATAAAAAGAGCGCACAGAAAAACAGAAATCAGCTTTTTCATTTTTTCACCTTATTCCTTTTATGCAAATTCTTTGGATCAATTATAACATATCGAAAATAATATTGCAAGCGTTATGATGATAAAAACGGAAGTTTTTTGAAAAATAAGGCGCAAAAACATTATTTTACACCGCGTTTTCACCTGATTTTCTCCAAAGATGATAGAAATATTTAACATTTCGGGATATAATGTATACAGAAAAGGAAAGAGAGGGGCCGAAATGAAAAAACCGGCAGCCGTTATATCGGCGCTTTTGATATTGCTTTGCGCGTTTTCGTCGTGCAGGATAAAGCTTCCGGTATCCGTCAGCGACACGGCGGCGGAGACGGCGGAAAAAACGGAGAACGTCACCGGCGCGCCCGCCGTCACGGCGGAGGAAGCTGCGACCGTCACCGATCCGACGGACGACGCAAGAGCCGCCGCGGGTGATTTTAAGATCACGCCGGATAAAGACGCGGGAGAGGTCTTTGTATCGGACGGCGTGTATAAGATCACGTCCGCCGGCGCTTATACGCTCTCCGGCAGTCTCATCAACGGTCAGGTGCTCGTTGACGCGGGAGAGGAGGACGACGTGACGCTCATACTTGACAACGCGTCCGTATCGTCGTCTTTTTCCGCGCCGATACTGTTCAGATGCGCCGGCTCCGGCACCGTCAGCGCTGAGAGCGGAACGTATAACACGGTAACGGACGCCCGCCCTGACGATCCCGCAAAGGATTCCGAAAGCGAGGAGAATCACGACGCCGCGATATACGCGGTATGCGACCTCAAGATAAACGGAGACGGAACGCTTATAGTAAAATCGGATTACGACAACGGAATAAAATCAAAGGACGATCTTAAAATAAAAAACGTCACAATGAAGGTGACGTCGGTCGGCTGTGCGCTCAAAGGAAACGACAGCGTTAAAATAACGGGCGCCGATCTCATACTCGTCTCCGCCTCGTCGGACGGCGTCAAGACCTCAAGCTCCGACGTATCATCAAAGGGAAACGAGAAGGGAAACGTAATTATCGAGAGCGGTCATATTGACATATACGCCGCGCAGGACGGCATAAGCGCGGCGAGAAACGTGCAGATAGCGGAAAGCGGCGGTGAATGCGCCGTAAACATTTTCACGTCGTCTTATGCAAAGCAGGGCGGCGCCGCGGAGTCGGGAGCGGAGCTTTATATTATAATCCCGAAGGGAACGTACTCCGAAAAAAACGATTATTACGCTTATTTCTATAACGACGACGACACGGCGGGCGTATGGAAAAAATGCGAATATGAGACTATGATATATAACGGCAGATCCGCAAGCCTGTACGGACTTCTTGTCAGAGTGCCGTCGGGATATAAGAACATTCTTATCAACGTGCTGAAGGCCGGCGACACGCCGGACGGGAAAAACTACACGGCGTCGTCCGGCGGAGAGACCTTGAACGCCGCGATGAACGGATATCTTATATCGGATATTTCGTCGGGCGGTATAACGGGAGACTGGGTTCAGCTGAGGACGGACGGCGGCTCAAAAAAGACGACGTATTCGTCAAAGGGCATCAAGGCGGCGAGTGAGATAATAATATCGGGCGGCGCCGTCACGGTATACAGCATGGACGACGGACTCCACGCAAATCAGGGCGATAAGCTTGAGGACGGAACGGAGGGACTCGGAAATGTCACGGTATCAGGCGGCAAGTTGACCGTGACCTCGGCGGACGACGGCGTGCACGCGGACGCGACGCTTAAAATAGACGGCGGTTACGTCAATATAGCCGAAAGCCACGAGGGGCTTGAGGGCAACGTGATAGAGATAAACGGCGGCACCGTATACGTTTACGGCGGTGACGACGGAATAAACGCCTGCAAGGGCAAAAATAAGACCGTGATTAAAATAAACGGCGGTTACGTGGACGTAACAACGCCGTCCGGCGATACGGACGGCATAGACTCAAACGGCGACATAGTAATGACGGGCGGCTTCGTTATAGTGAAAGGCGGCGCGTCGAACGGCGGCGTTGCGGGCTCGGTCGACACGGACGGCAGGATCACGGTATCGGGCGGAACGATTATAGCGCTCGGCGGCATATGCGAGGTGCCGGCAAACGGCTCGGTAAACACGTACGCGTCAAACAGAACGGCGTTTAACGCGGGAGATTACATCATGCGCGACGGCAGCGGGAATGAAATCCTGTCGTTTACGCTGAAATCTTTATATTCGTCGTGCTGGATAGCGTCGGAGCTGATAGAGCTGAATTCGTCGTATACCGTTTCCGCAAACGGTAAAAACGTACTGCAATGGACGCAGACGGGCAATATCCAGGGCTATTCCGGCGGCGGCTTCGGACCCGGCGGCGGAAGGCCCGGCGGGAGAAGATAAACAAATCAAAAACCGCAAAAAAGGCTCCTTGCCGAAGGAGTCTTTTGATTTTTTGCGGTTGGGAAAGGAGTCCGGGGTTCCCCGAAAACGAGCTTGTCGAGCTTTCGGGGTTTCACGGGGTCCGGGGTTCCCCGACGCGAACCTGAGAGCGTTGGGGGTTCACGGGAGGAGTAACAAAATTAAGGAAACTCCGCATAACGATAACAAAATCTCCCTTTTAATATATTTTCCTGTTCCTTCCCTAATACATATGATATCACGATGTACCCTCTTATGCAATACCAGACCAATCCACTTCTGACAGTTTACACAAAATACGGAATTGAGCTATATTTATGTGTATTGATCAACAGTTCTTCTTTCATGAGTTATGATATCTTCAAACACATATGTAAATTTTGATCCATCTTGCGTTCTAAACAAATATTTCATTGGCTTATTCTCGCTTCCCATCAACCACTCTGGACTTTGTTTCCATGCGGGTCTTTTTGTATCGAAAACAAAACTGTCTTTGATTGCTGCTTTAAATTGTTTTATTTGTTCTTTTTTGTTATTGATGTTTTTTACAGATTCATAAATAGCATTTATAAACTCATCAACCTCGTACCCGCCGACATAATCGGGCAGCGCATCAATATAAAAATCAAATTCTTCACTATATCTTGTAGTGAATACTATGTCATTCGTGTACTTTGAAACTATAAGTTTTATAAGCTTAAAAATATAAGACTTTCCAAAAGGAGTTGATAATGTAAAAACATCTATAGTCTTCTTTAAATCACAATTATAGTGTTTAAAATAGCCCCAATCAACCTCAGTCATCTCAGCTTCTGCCGGGATAAGAGATTCGATTTCTGCTATGATTTCAGGGCACTCATTGATTTTGTCTTTAAACTCTTTTGCTGTTATTTTGCCTTCCAAAAAATCCATTGTATTTTTGTTCAGTTCAATCATTTTATATCTCCTCTTATAATTTACATAACCGTATGCCAGTATTATTTTCTTTTGTTTATTGATTGTTTTAAGAAAGAAAATCTGAATCCGTCTTCTTTTGCGGTTTTTTGTATTATAACGGAAGCTTCACTTTCAAACATCGGTATCATCTGCTCAAGGTGAGTAACAAGTATCCACTTTACTCGTTCGTTTGAAAAGTGATCTAAAACGGAATAAAGCGCATCCGCTCCCTCGTCGTAAGACGTGGACTGGAATATTTCATTCAAGAATACAAAAGACCCGCTCTCAACGTTACGGACGAAATCTGAAAGATCGGACACCTCGGACTCAAATCTGCCGCCCTGACCGGCACGCTCCAGAGCTCTCTCCGACGACGCCATCATAACGAAAATTCCCGTGGGCAATTCGATAACCGCATTTTCGGCGGGTATCGGAAGTCCGGCATTTGCAAGTATATATGACGACGCTATAGAGCGCAGATATACGGTCTTACCGCTCCCGTTTTCGCCGATTATCAAAGTGCCGTTTTTATCGTTCTTAAAGTGAAAATCATTCGGAACGACCGTTCTGTCTTGCATGACGGTCAGTAAATACAGGTCTTTAAGGTTTGTTATCTCGGCAACCGATCCGAATTGAGGATAACAGAGAGCGATACCGTGTTGAATCAAATAATTCACATAGGCAACGGCGACGTCATAAAACTCAAGCGCCGCCAGATTACTTGAATATTCGGAATGTATCGACTTGATTATCTGCGAGAGTTCGTCAATGATCGGTCGCGCAAAAGACGAGGCAAACGAAGGGTCTGTAAACAAATTTTCGTCAATTCTGACTTTACCGTATGAAACATCGGTATTGTCTTTTTTCTTTTTGAAAAATCTTTTTATACCGGTCGGCTTTGAATCGTCTGATTTATTTTCGTCCGGTAAAACGTATTTTGTGCTCATATTCGCGCCGTCGGACAACTGTATTTCAAGCGCTCCTGCGGTCATAAAGGCGTTTTTGCTTTCGATCAGGGTCAAGGTTTTAAGTAAATCGTGATATTCGGCGGAATTAACGGTTTCCGACAAATGATCTCTGTACTTACAGAGACCGTCGGATCTGACGGGTGACGCTGCAAGCAGATCATAAATCTCGTTTTGCAGAATAAGCAGTTTCTTTAACCACCACGCTGTTTCCGTAAGAAAATCAAGCACCTTTCCGCCGCCGGGACGCCGTGATGAGTCTGAATAAAACTGCTTTTTTACGTCAGTATATGACGTATAATATTCAAAAGCACGGTTAAACGAATCAAAAAGCTTTGATAACAGCAGAGGGATACCCGCAAAGTCTTTAATTATCTCTTGTCTGTAAATAATAACTTCCCGGCTGCTTTGCAGCGCGGCAATGCGGAAAAAGCGGTCAAGCCTGTTGATGTCAGAATAAAAATGTGAAAAAGAATTTGCGAGCCGCAAGGCTTTAAGACTGCTTGAATCGACAAACCGCTTATTTTCGGCAGCAGGAAAATCTCCGTAAAGTAAATCCATCATGACTTATCCCCCAACGATTCCTTATCAAGCTCATATTTTTTCAGAATATCTTCCGCATAAGAGCCGCCGGGCTTATCCGAACGACCGATACGGTAAGTTCTTGTATGCGATGCGTCGTCTGAAACGATGGGCGAAAGAACGGAAAAAGCGCTGTTATATACGTCACTGAGATGCGTTACAAATAAGCAGGAACAACCTTTATCCGACAGATGTTTCATAGCGGAGAACGCAAGCTCCGCCGCTTTGCTCTGCGTGCCGCCGCTGAACGTCTCGTTCAAAAACACAAAGCTTTCACTATCACACTGCTCGATTATCTCCGTGACGTCGTGTATTTCACGGTCAAGCCTGCCGTACTGATAAGAATCTTCGTCATGCGGGAAATGACCGAAAACCTTTGTATACGCGTAAATCTCCGCACTTCTGCAGAAGATCGGACAACCAGAAATGAACATAATAAGCTGTGAGGCGACGGAGCGTAAATACGTCGTTTTTCCCCCGCCGTTTGCTCCGTATATGAAATAACAGCGGTCATCTGGTGTGATTTTAACGTCGTTCGGGACGATTTTCTCGATTTTTGCTGAAAGCAAAGTGATGTCATACAATTCATTGGCAGTAAAAGACGGACTGTCCGCAATCGTCGGATAAGTGTGCAGGATATTCTGCTGATCTGCCTTTTGAATCAACTCCAATACATCAATATAGAAATCCATTTCATGTATGAGTGACAGAAGTTTGATATCCATACCGTCATAAAGCGATTTTTCAATCTCGGAAAGCTTATCAAAGGTATCGGGGTATAACGCTTCAAGGTATTTTGACAGGGGCAATACAAACGGGATAGATTTGCCGTCTTCCGCATTTTCACGTCCCCACCCGAGCGCCTCGGCGTCTTTGATAATCGAATCAAGCGCCGACTTACTATCGACGCCCGTATCTTCGGCAAGATAACAGCCGCGTGGCGAAAACACTATCCGCGATCTTGATATTTTGTCAATCAAGTTTACGTATTCGGCAAACGTATCGCGCATAACCGCGCTTTGTGCCTTTAAATCCGCAAAATACGCACAAAGACGCTCTAAAAAATAACCGTCGGCGGGCAGATCGGCGTCGAGCACGGAAAAATAACAGGATACGCACTCCCTGAATACAAACAGCCGCACGCAGTCATTATCGGAATTATTATAACGATCAAATAACTTTGATAACTGCGCGAGCTTTTTATAAAGCTGTGTGAATTGTTCTTTTACGTTAATATTCGTCTCTAAATTGCGGATGATTTCCTGACGGGCAAGAATGTCCTCGCCGTCGCAGGGGCGCGAAAGTATATTCAGCGTGTTGTCGGAAAATAAAGTGTTCAATTTTAATTCGATCAAAAGCGATCTCGGAAGAATATCATTATCCCGAAGCCCGTTTTTTGTTATAAGAGAAAACTCTGTCATATCTGATTTCTCCCGTAAGCTTCTATCATTGAAAGAAATCCTGAGGCTTCATAAACGGCGGTCAAACCGACGTTGTCCCCGCTGCAAAGCTCAGTCATCGAATTTCCGTCAGCTTTTGATATTTTCAGTATTTTCGGGCATATCACATAACAGGGCTTCCAATTCTTTATATGATCCGATCCGTATTTATACCTGAAGTTATGCGCCGGCATTTCATGCGTCTTGTATTCTATTTGAAAAGCCGGGCCGTGAAACTGAAAACTCATATTTTTCCTTGAGTAGTGCCGCTCATCTATAAAACATATCATATTTTTCTTTGATATAAAACCGATCAGCTTGACGGAAAAAACCGTTTTATCCGTTTCAATATAAAAGTCGCAGTTTTTTGAACTAATGCTTTTAAACCACCAAAATGCAGATGTCGCGCGCATCTCAGCACCCTGGGATCTGCACAACGCCCTGAGTTTAACCGCAAATATAATTCTTGAAATAAAATATCTTCCGAAAATACAGAAAACACAGATCAAAATCGCTATGGAAAGATAACACGCAATCATTTGTATATCCCCTCCAACTTATACGGGGTTAGAATCTATCGTTATATATCGGAACTTGTCCGCATTAACCGTTTCAATTGTATCATATTTTCTTCGGCATGTCAACTTCTTATTTATTCTTTTTTCTTTCTGCTTTATTCTTTATTCTATAAAAGCTCCGACTTACGTCGGGGGGAGGCGGGGGGGGTTCACGGGTGGGTTCACAACGCCGAGCGCAGCTTCTTTATGATATCGGAAACCGTCTCCGCCGCACGCCGTATCTCCTCCTCCGTGTTGTCGCGGCAGAGGGAAAAGCGGACAGAGGAATTCGCTTCTTCGGCGCTCAGACCCATCGAGAGCAGAACGTGGCTCGGCTCCCTTGCGTTCGCTTCGCACGCGGAGCCCGCGGACGCCTCTATGCCCGCTATGTCAAGCAGGTGAAGAAGCCCGTCGTTCTGCACGCCTTTGAAGGTCAGATTCAGTATCCCCGGCAGACGTGACGTCGGCGAGCCGTTAATAACGACGTCCGGCACGCCCGCTTTTATTCTGCGGTACAGCATATCGCGAAGGGCGGCGACGCGTTCCGTATCGGATATCCTGTCCCGCGCCTCGCAAAGCGCCGCGGCAAACGACGCCGCAAAAGCCGCGTTTTCCGTGCCGCCGCGAAGACCGCGCTCCTGCGAGCCGTTTATCAGCGGTCTGAGCCTCGTGCCGTTTTTCACGTAAAGCGCGCCTATACCCTTTGGCGCGTTGATTTTATGCCCGGACAGAGAGAGCATATCGGCTCCGATCAAAGAGGCGTCAAGCGGCAAAGCTCCCGCCGCCTGCACCGCGTCGGTAAAGAACAGAGCGCCGCCCGCGTGCGCTACGCGCGATATTTCCTTTACGGGCTGTACCGCGCCCGTTTCGTTGTTTGCGTACATAACGCAGACGAGCGTCGTATCGTCACGTATGGCCGCGCGCACCTTTTCCGCGTCCGTGATCCCGTCCTTTCCGGGGTCGATATACGTGACTTCAAAGCCCTCGGAGCAAAGCTCTTCGAGAGCGAGCATGACCGATTTATGCTCTGCTGACGATGAGATTATGTGTCTGCCTCTGTCCGCGTTCGCTCTCGCCGCGCCCTTGACGGCAAGGCAGTTCGCCTCGGAGCCGGACGAGGTGAATATTATTTCATCATCACCGCAGCCGATTATACCCGCGACCTTTTTCCGCGAATCCTCATACCCGGCGCGCGCCGCGGCGGAGGACGAATGAACTCCCGACGGATTTGCCCAGAGCGTCTGAAAATACGGCGTCATCGCGTCAAGCGCCGTTTTTGATATGCGCGTGGTGGACGCGTTGTCAAGATAAATACGTTTCATATATCCGATTATACGCTTTTTGCCTTTCGGTTTCATTTTCCTTTGTAAAAAAATTTGTAAACAATAAGCCGTATGACGGCACTTGACATTTTGCGTTGATTAGTGTATAATGGGAATACAAAACAAAGGAAGCGTTTTATGGATAAGGTTTTTATTTATACGGACGGCTCGTGCCTTTGCAATCCCGGTCCCGGAGGCTGGGCGGCTGTTCTCGTCTGCCGCGGAAAAGAGAAGGTGATGAGCGGCGGCGAGCCCGAAACGACGAACAACAGAATGGAGCTTCTCGGCGCGATCTCGGCGTTCGAGGCGCTCAAAAGACCGTGCGAGGTGTCTTTCTGCTCCGACTCAAAATACGTTACGGACGGACTTTCTCAGGGATGGGCGAAAATGTGGCGTATGAACGGCTGGCGCAAATCCGACAACAAACCCGCGCTGAACGTCGAGCTGTGGGACAGACTGCTCAACGCCGTTGAGCCTCACAAGGTGGAATACGTCTGGATAAAAGGTCACGCCGGTCACCCGTATAACGAAAGGTGCGACGAGCTTGCAAGAAGAGCTGCGATGAAATATCAGGAGGAAAATCAAAATGGCAAAATATCCCGAGAACAAAAATGACGACAGCGGGTTTGAGGACGTTTACGCCGGTCCCGGTATGATGGACGAATTGGACGGCGAGCCCGAAACCGAAGCGGCGGATATACCGCCAAAGCCCGAGGAATTCGTCTGCGTTTACGCCGGTCCCGAGTATTTCGGTATAAATGATGACGATCCGGAGGAACCCGAAGAGCCCGAAGAGCCGGAGGAACCCGAAGAACCGGAAAAATCCGAAGAGCCGGAGGAAAAAACCGGAAAAGCCGCGGAGAAGGAAAGACTTGAAAAAGCTTTCAGAGAATCGGCTGTGAACGGGTACGGCGCCGTTTACGCGGGACCGCAGTACTTTCAGCCTCAGTTCATGATGGCGTATGCGGGACCGAAGCCGAACAGCGTGGGCGGTATCGGTTTTATGAGTATGACCGATCAGCAGAATATGGCAAAGAAGCCGGAAGAGCAGGATAAAATATGCGGAAAATGCGGCGCGAAAATGCCGAAGACCGCCAACTTCTGCGGTAAATGCGGAAACAAACTGTCCTCGGTCTGTCCTTCGTGCGGCGCGGTCAATACATACGATTCAAAATTCTGTCCTGAATGCGGGACCTTGCTGAAATGAGCGGTTACAGGCTTTTAAGCTGCGTGTGGGAGATAACGCTTGCGTGCTGTTTTTCGTGCGCGTACTGCGGCTCCTGCGGCGGAAAAGCCCGCGAAAACGAGCTTACGACAGAGGAATGTAAAGACGTTGCGCTCCAGCTTTCAAAGCTCGGCTGCCGCCGCGTTTCGATGATAGGCGGCGAGGTGTTCATGCGGCGCGACTGGAAAACGATAGTCTCCGCGCTGACGGACAGAGGCGTTAAGGTCTGCATAATAACAAACGGATATACGATGTCTGATAAGATCATATCCGACCTTAAGGAATGTAAAATCGAATCCGTCGCCGTATCGGTCGACGGTCCGGAGGACGTTCACGACGCTTTCAGACAGGCGGGAAGCTACAAACGCGCGTTTGCCGCGATACAAACGCTTTTAAAAAACGGCATCCCCGTGTCCGTCATAAGCGCCCTGCGCGCCGACAATTACAAACGGCTGCCCGAGTTTTATGAAACGCTCAGAAGCTTCCCGATTTTCGCATGGCAGCTTCAGGCTTGCTCTCCCATGGGCAACGCGAAGAAAAACGGCGTCGACGTGGCTTTCGACGCGCGATACGTTATGGATTTTGTCGTGAAAAATCTGAAAACCGCCCCGTTTTCCATCGGGACGGCGGATAATATAGGGTATTATACGGAAAACGAGCCGCTTCTGCGCGGCGCTCCCGGCTCCGTCTTCCGCGGCTGCGGCGCGGGGCTGACGTCGATCGGGATAGACAGCGTCGGAAACGTGCGCGGGTGCGAATCCATGTACGACGAGCATTTCATAGAGGGCAACCTGCGGGAGCGTTCGTTAGATGATATATGGAACGATGAAAACGCGTTTGCGTATAACCGCAGATTCAAGCCGGAAATGCTGACGGGCAAATGCGCAGACTGCCCGGTCGGAATGCTCTGCGCCGGCGGCTGCAGATCGTACAACTATTTTACAAACGACGGAAAGCTGTATGAAAATATCCTCTGCGCAAGACAAAAATGATGCGTGACGAAACGGACGGCAAAAAATGACCGTCCGTTTATTATTTCTCATATTTAAAGCTTATTCCGGCTTTATCCTCGAGAACGCTTTTTCAAGGAGCTTATCGAGCTTCTGCAAATGCGGTTTGAAATGCAAAAGCCAAAACAGCCCGCGTCGGAGCGCGTCGACGGCAAGACATACGAGGAAGATAGCCGAGGCGAGCAGAATTATCATAAGAAGCAGGAAGAACACGTTTTCTTTTGCGTATTTTTCCGCGCAGTTTTTCAAAAAATTCTCCCAGAAAAACAGGTGTACGTGTATTATATAGATGCCGAGCGTAGACTGTGCGACGAAGGACACGGCGTTTTTTATCCATTTTACGTTTATCTTAATACGTGAAAACGTAAGAAGAAGCGAAGCCGCCGCCAATACCATCGTCGGCGAGGTGTATTTTCTTATATCGCCGTATCCGTTGAGCTCTATGATCCACGTCAATATGACGGACGCGGCGAAAACGGCGGAGGTTATAAGCGGATGCGGCTTTCTGATCCGTGCGAAATATCCGCCCGTTATATACATGATGCAGAGCCATATCGTTGAATATCCGCTTCCGAGATTGAAGACGGACACGTTCATCACGGCGGGTACGGTACAGTAGAAAACGAAAACGCCGAGAAGTACGAAGGACATCGTTTTCAGGCTCGTTTTCTGTATGATCACGTTCAGAAACGGCATGAGCACCACCATTCCGAAATACGCTGTCATATACCAGTATTCGCCGTTCATAACCGGCAGAGCCGATTTGAACCACGCGTTCTCCGGCAGTATATCCGGGCTGAAAAGCGTTATCAGAAGCGTACACGTAAGCGTGTAGAAAACAAGCTCGAGCCAGATCATAACGGGTCTTGAAAGCTTGAATTTTTTGTTGTATCCGAGATATCCGCTTATCATCGCGTATATATCCACCGCGCAGTACGTAAGACATTTCAGAAATATCACCATACGGTGGTTGTCCGGGTACGTCTGAAGCGATATATGCTGCGTTATCCCTCCGAAATTGCATACGTGCAGTATGCAGATAAACATCATGGCGACGATTTTCAGCAGGTCTATACCGCTGTTCCTGTCCGTTTTCAAAGCGTTTTGTACGCCCGTATCTACCGTTTCCGTCATTTCATCCTCCGTGAAAATATAAGATAATCCTACCGTAAATATATAACAATCTTAAACCGCTTTTTGCCGCTTGAAATCCGAATTATTGCCCCGGCAGAATAAATCGGCGCTTTTTTCGTCCTCCGGCTTGAAAAAAACGGCGTTTTTTTCCGTATATGCGGCTTTTGGTTTTGTCTATGGGCTTGACACAGCCCCGTCGCCGTGATATAATATGACAGCGGCAAAGACCGCAAACGTATTTCGGAGGTTTATATGAAAAAAACAAGTCCTGTTGTAATAGTGCATTTTGTACTGGCGGCGCTTCTGATCTGCTTCGGCGTCTACAGCGCGGTCAAAATGTTTTCCGGCGCTCAGGCGGGATCCTCACCGGAGATAAACAGACTGGCGCTGTTCTTATACGGCGCGGTCAACGTGTTCAATGTTCTGGCTCTCCTCGCCTCTGTCGTGTATTTATGGAATTCCTACAGCAAAAAAGCGGCGGGCTGGTATAAAACGTTTATGTATCTCAACGTCGCGGTCACTCTTCTGCTTCTCGCCGTCGACTGCTTCTATATGGCTTTCAATTTCATCCTCGTATCTTCCGTAATACTGCTGGCCGTCAAAGCGGCGGCGCTTCTCACGCTCACGTTCAAAAAGGATCTCGGCAAAAAGAACACGTGGATCGTATTTTTTGCCGTGCTCACGCTCGACGTCGTTCTTGCCGTCTTTGCGTTCATCAGCGCAGGACGTGAAAATCTCGTGTATGTTATACACGACATCGCGTCAAGATTCATAAACGACCTTGTGATAGCGCTTGCGATACGCGGCAAATATGCCGACAAGGACAGGCGCGGCACCACCTGATACGGATTTACCGAAGCACCGGACCGCGGCGTTTTGCCGCGGTCTTTTTTATTATAATAAAAATTTACAAATTTATTTTTGTAATTCCTGTAACGTATTACGTAAGCATGATATAAACAAGTTGTCATAGTCGGTAAGTCTGTATCCGTTTCTGTATATCAGAACGTCGCGGTACACCTTGTCGTTATCCTCGCACGTCTTTGTCACAAGCTCGTAGCGTTCAAGCACATCCGGCGGCGTGGCGGATACCCACATATACGTGTCGGGGTTTGTATGGAGCAGCTCGAACTGCGTTGCGCGCTCGTATATGAAAATACGTCTGTCCTTGTTGTCCGGCAGCTCCGTGCGCCTTATCTCGGAGAGCGTCAGCGTCGGAACGTACGGGTCGGCGTGCGCTATTTCGATCAGCGGATGAAGATCGTCCTTATATATCCGCTCTCTTATCGCAAGCGAGCTGTACATACTCATAATAAGATCGTATCTGAATTCGTTTATGAATTCGTAGCGCAGTCCCTTTTCGTCAAGCATTTCCTTGAATTTATCGTCATACACCGTCGCGTATCTTATTATACCGAGGCGGCAGCCGCCGTGCATCAGATTGTTCACGGTGCGCAGGGCGTTTGTTTCCTCATACGATATCTCGGACCTGACGTTTGAAGGTATGAGCTTGGCAAAATTCGCAAACGCGTGCGATATGTAGCAGGAACGCGGAGCGGACAGGGAAAACGTGATCTCGTTTTTGTTGTCTTTGTGGAACAGAGCCTGCATCTCGTCCACCTCGCTCAGTATATGCTCGGCGTACTGGATGAATTTCTCGCCGTCGTGCGTCAGCGTCATGCCCTTCGGCGTGCGTTTGAAAACCGTTATGCCAAGCGAATTTTCAAGCTCCTTGACCGCGCGGCTCAGGTTAGGCTGGGCGATATAGAGATTATCCGCGGCTTTGTTTATGGAGCCCGTTTTTGCGACCTCCACCGCGTATTTCATATAAAGTATGTTCATAATACCGTATGACCGTCCGTGCTATATCATATTTCATATATCATTATATCATTTATTTATGAGCAAATCTACTATAATTTTGACATTTTCTTGACAAACGCGAAATATTCTGTTATACTGTACTTTGGAGTAAAATCGGAAGTGCGGAAAACGGCTTATATGCGGACACGATTTTATTAACGGGCGCAAAGCGAAAAGGATAACGCTTAAGAGAAAGCCAAAGGAACGGAGCAAAACATGACAACGGAAAGAAAACGTGATTTTCTTATAAAGACAGCGTACGCCGCCGTCATTATCCTGCTTATATACTTCTTCTTCAAGTACGCGATCAACTGGATAATGCCTTTTGTCGTCGCTTTCATTTTTGCCGCGCTTTTGTATCCTTTGATAAAGCTTTTGTCCGAAAAACTGCGGTTGAAAAAGCACGTACGCCCGGTGGCGGCGGTAATAACGACGCTTTTCTTCTGTACGGTCGGCGTCCTCACCTGGTTTATCATAAGCAGGATAGTCGTCGCCGTATCCGGCTTCATAACCTCGTTGCCGGAATACTTCACAACGACGATAAAGCCGAGCCTTGAGGTGGCTTACGAAAGGCTGAGAGGCTTTCTGTCAAACCTGAACATTGAAATAAACACCGGCTCAAAAACGTTCTTCGATTCGCTTTACAGCGGCATAACGGGGTTCGTTTCAAAAGCCGTCCCGTCGCTTTCGTTCATAACGAGCATACCGGGAATGATAGTTTCCGTTATCATAATGATAATCTCCACGTTCTTCATTTCAATGGATTTTGACAAGATAACGGGCTTCTGCCTCGCTCAGCTTCCCAAAAAGACGGCGGATTTTGTAAGGGAACTGAAGGACTACACGGTAAAGATACTTTTCAAATACGTAAGATCCTACGCGCTCATCCTCGGCATCACGTTTGCCGAGCTGCTCCTCGGCTTCTTCATAATGCACTTTATAACGGGACAGCAGAACGTATTCCTGCTTGCGCTTCTGATAGCTCTGCTCGACATCCTGCCGATAGTCGGGACCGGTACGGTGCTTCTTCCGTGGGCGCTCATATCGTTTATAACCGGCGATTTTGCAAGCGGCATATGCCTTCTTGTCATATACGCCGTTATAACCGTGATAAGACAGTTCATAGAGCCGAAGATAGTGGGCGATCAGGTCGGTCTGCATCCGGTGGCGACGCTTATCGCGATGATAGTGGGCACAAGGCTGTTCGGCGCGATCGGACTTTTCGGACTTCCCATATCGCTTGCGATAATAAAGGATCTTAACGACCACGGAAAGATACACGTTTTCAAGCCCTATAAGCCGGAACCCGAGGAGGAGAAAGACGAACGGGAAAAGGGCGGAAAAGAAGAAAAAGAAGAACGGGAAACTGAAAAAGAACCCCGTGATGAAGACGAGCTCCCGGGGGAATAAAACGGAATACCACCTGCGCAGAACGGCGCAAATAAATAGACGAGAGAGGGATTAACACAATGGACAGATTGATAAACGGCGCGTTATTTGAAAATATGGTCAAGGGCGGCGCCGAAAATCTGTATGCTAACAAGGGGATAGTGAACGATCTGAACGTATTTCCGATACCTGACGGAGATACGGGAGACAATATGTATATGACGATAGACTCGGGCGCTTCGGCTCCCGTATCGGAAGGTCAGAGCGGTCTCGGAGAGGTCTCCGCGCGCATAGCGCACGGTATGCTCCTCGGCGCGAGAGGAAACTCCGGCGTTATACTGTCAAGGATATTCGCGGGTATCGCCGCGGGCTTGAAGGATCTGAAGGACGCGGATATAGAGACTTTCGGAGAAGCGCTGAAAAAAGGCTCCGCCGAGGCGTACAACGCCGTATCGGTACCCGTTGAGGGAACGATACTGACGGTTTTCCGCGACGCGGTCTCATACGCCGGCGCGCGCATCAACGCGGACACCACGCTTGACGGATATTTCTGCGACCTTATAGCGGAGCTCCGCCGTTCGCTTGAAAGAACGCCCGATCTGCTCGACGTGCTTAAGGAAGCCGGCGTCGTTGACAGCGGCGGCGCGGGACTTATGTATATAGTTGAGGGTATGAAAAACGCGATATACGGCGGCGAGATCACACGCGCGGAGCGCGGTGCGCCGTCCTCCGCAAAAGCGGTGAATATAGACACGTTCACGTCTGACAGCGAGCTTGAATTCGGCTACTGCACGGAATTCCTGATGAGACTGCAAAGCAGTAAAACCGATATAGATAAGTTCGACATAAACGAGTTCACGGAGCTTGTAAAGAGTATGGGCGATTCCGTCGTTTCGTTCGTCGACGGCACGATAGTAAAGGTCCACGTCCATACGATGAAGCCGGGCGACGTTCTCAACGCCTGCCAGAAATACGGCGAATTCCTCACTCTGAAAATAGAGAATATGATGCTCCAGCATAACGAAACGGTTATAGAAAACCGCCTTGAACTCAAAAAGGAGAAGACGAGAAAGAAATTCGGTATAACGGCGGTCGCCTCGGGCGAGGGACTGACGGAGATGTTCAGATCTTTAGGCGCGGACGAGGTCGTAGACGGCGGACAGAGCATGAACCCGTCATCCGGCGATTTCATAGCGGCGTTCGAGAAGATAAACGCGGACTGCATACTTGTTTTCCCGAACAACGGCAACGTTATACTCGCAGCCATGCAGGCGGCGGATATGTACGATAAATCGGAGATAAGAGTAATACCGACAAAGACCGTGGGCGAGGGCTATTCGGCGCTTTCGATGCTCGATACCGAGGGCAAGACCGCGGACGAGGCGGCGGAAGAGGCTCTGGAATACGCAAAGGGCGTTGTGACCGGCTTTGTATCGCGCGCGGGACGCACGAAGGAGATGGACGGCGTTTCCATAGTTTCGGGAGACTTTATAGGCTTCTCGGACGACGTAGTATATTCAGATTCGCCCGACAAATGCGCCGCGGCTTCGGCTCTCTGCGACAAACTTGACGCGGGCTCCTACGACGTACTGCTTCTGCTTGCCGGAAGGGACTGCTCCGACGCCGACGCTGAAAGACTTTATAACGAGCTTAACGGAAAATACAAAGATACGGAAATAATAATGCGGAACGGCGGACAGCCTCTGCACGATTTCATACTCGTACTCGAATAAACGGAGGTATAAGCCATGTTTGTCATCTTTACAGATACCGATACCGATACCACCCCGGAGATAGCGAAAAAATACGGTTATCATCTGATAAGTATGCCGTACAGCTACGAGGGCAAGACGATTTATCCGTATGAAGACTTTACGGAATTCAAGTCCAAAGAGTTTTACGATATGTTGAGAGGCGGCGTCCTGCCGACGACAAGCGCTATAGGCAAGGAAAAATACATAGAATATTTTGAGCCGTTCTTCAAAAACGGCGACGATATCCTGTACGTCCATTTCTCCGAGGCTATGACGATGACGTTCACGAATATGCGCGCCGCCGTTGAGGAGCTGTCGGAAAAATATCCCGACGCGCATTTCTACACGATAGACACTAAAGCGATAACCATAAACAGCCTCGTCATAGTTGAGGAAATAGGCGATATGTATCTTGCGGGCAAGTCGCTTGAGGAGATACTTGAATGGGCGAAAACCGAGGTCGACTGCTTTTCCGCTTATCTTTTTGCGGACGATCTCAAATTCTTCAAGAGATCGGGCAGAGTCAGCGGTTTCAGCGCGGCTATGGGGACTCTCATAGGCGTGCGTCCGATCATATATATGAACGCAGAGGGCAAAATGGTGAGCATAGGCAAGGAACGCGGCAGAAGAAACGCGCTTTTAGCGCTTCTGCGCTACATTGAGGAGAAGGGCGACAACGTAAAGGATCACCATATCGTCATAGGTCACACGGACGTTCCCGAGGACGCGGAGGAGCTTGCCTCCATGGTGCGCGAGAAATTCGGAGCGGACACCAACGTTGAAATAATACCGGCAAACCCCACGGCGGGAAGTCACTGCGGCCCCAACTGCATGGGTATAAGCTTCCATTCCGTAAAGCGCGTTTGAATATAATAAAATGATTACGATCAGTGAAGTTTTGACTAAAAAACAACAGCGGGAATTTTTGGATTTCCCGCTTAAGTTGTATAAAGACGTGCCGTTTTTCTGTCCGCCCTTATATTCGGACGAGAAAAAAATATTCGATCCGTCGTATTATTATTACGACACGTGCGAGGCGGTTTATTATAACGCCTACGAAGACGGGAAAATGGTCGGGAGGATCTCCGGCATACTGCAGAGATCGCATAACGAAAAAACGGGCGAGCGCCGTGTTCGCTTTACGAGATTTGACGCGATAAACGATCAGAGGGTCGCAGACGCCCTGTTTGACGCCGTTGAAAAATGGGCGGTATCAAAGGGTATGGACCGCGTTTTCGGACCGCTCGGCTTTTCCGATCTTGAAAGAGAGGGACTTCTTACAGAGGGCTTTGACCGGTATTCGACTTTCGAGGAGCAGTATAACTATGACTATTACGAAAAGCTCATAGAAAACTGCGGCTATAAGACCGAGGCCGAATGGAACGAGAGCATGATATCCAAGCCAGATCACATTGACGAAAGGCTGAAAACGCTCATTCCGCGCATAATGCAGAGAAACAGGCTGCATTTCGGCAAGGCAAAGAACGTCAACGATTTTATTGCTCTGTACGCCGATAAGATCTTCGATCTGATCGACAGATCGTATAACGATATTTACGGTACCGTTCCGCTTACTGACGGTATGAAAAAAATGCTTATACAGAATTTCAGACTGTTGATAGATCTGGACCACGTGGGAGTCATACTGGACGAGAATGACGAGCTTAGGGCGTTCGGTCTCTGTTTTCCGTCGATCGCGGAGGCTGTCAGAAAGTCAAAAGGCCGTCTTACGCCCGCGGCGATATTGAGGATACTCAAGGCGAAGCGCAGACCGGAAGTAATAGATTTCGCGCTCGTAGGGGTCGATCCCGATTACGCAAACAGAGGGCTCGGAGCTATAGTTACCATGTGGATAACGGATATACTGAGCGACGGTACGGTAAAATACGCGGAAACCAATCTCAACCTTGTCGATAACAGCGAGATACAGAACCTTTGGGGCAGATTCAACCGCGTTATACATAAAAAAAGACGGGCATACGTAAAGGATTTAGAGGTTTGATATGATAAAGATCGCGCTTGACTGCTTCGGCGGCGACAACAGCCCCGGCGCAAACGTAAAAGCAGCGCTTGCCGCGCTAGAAAAAAACAGTGAGCTTTACATAATTCTGACGGGAGACGAAGCGAACCTGAGAGCGGAGCTTGAAAACAAAAGCTTTGACACCGACCGCCTTGAGATAATCCACGCGCCGGAGGTTATAACCGGCGACGACAAACCGACGGAGGCGATACGACAGAAGAAAAACAGCTCCATGATGGCGGCGATAGATTTGCTCCGTACCGATGAGACGGTGACGGGAATGGTATCCGTCGGCGCGACGGGCGCGCTCATAGCCGCCGCCACCCTGCGTCTCGGCAGGCTTGAGGGCGTGATTCGCCCGGCGTTCTGTCCCATTCTTCCGACGATGAACGGCGGAGTCGTCGGTATATGTGACAGCGGCGCGACGGTAGACTGCACGTCTCTTATGATGAATCAGTTCGCCGTTATGGGAAGCGTATATCTGCAAAGCGCCTTCGGCGTTGAGACGCCGCGCGTGGCTTTGCTCAACGTCGGCTCGGAGGAGGAAAAGGGCGATAAGCTGAGGAAAGAGACTTTTCCGCTTCTGAAGCAGGAAAAAAGCATAAACTTCGTCGGCAATATGGAAAGCCGCGACCTGCTGACCGGCAAATACGATCTTGTGGTATGCGACGCGTTTGCGGGCAACGTCCTTGTCAAATCCACGGAGGGCGCGTGTCTTGAGATGCTGAAAATGCTGAAAAAGAATATATATTCAAACTGGAAATACAAGCTCGGCGCCGCGCTTCAGAAAAAGATGTTCGATCATATAAAGGAATTTATGAATTATCAGAACTACGGCGGATCCGTTATGCTCGGAACGAGAAAAACGGTGGTAAAGGGACACGGAAGCAGCAACGCCCGCGCGATAGAGGTCTGCATAGAACAGGTCTGCCGCGCGGAAACGTCGAATATGAACGAAAAGATCACAAGACTGCTTTGTGAAAAACAGAATATGACGGGCGCTTTTTGAAAAAAAAGCGTCTTTTTTCTTTCGGGGTGCGTTTTGTCCCTTTACAAACAGCCGCTTTTGTGTATAATGTTATATCGGAAAGAGAGGTGAAGGCTTTGAACGTCGGTGCTGCAATAACGGAGCTCCGGACAAGGCGCGGTATGTCGCAGAAAGAGCTGGCGGACGCTTTGTTCGTTTCGCGCGACCTTGTCTCAAAGTGGGAGACGGGAGTACGGAGACCGGATTATCCGACAATAGAAAAGCTCGCCTCGCTGTTCGGCGTCTCACCCGATGAAATAGCCGACAGAAACGACGTGATCTTCAGAGAGCTGTCGGAGTGCGTGCGCGACGGCGGCGGAATATCGGAGGAAGATCTGATATCCGTGACGGAGAGGTTTCTCCAAAGCCTTGGCGAAAGGGAAGCGGGGATGTTTTTGAAGCGTTATTATTTTCTTGAAACTCAGGATCAGATAGCGGCTGAATACGGCATAAAGACGAACCACGTCAGAAGCATCCTGTCAAAGACGCGCAAAAAACTCAGAAAATTCGTAAAGGAGGCGCCGGAATGGACGGAATAAAGCTTTTTAACGCCATATCGAAAATAGACGAAAGCCTTATTGATAAATACGCCGCACCCGAAAAAGCGGAAAAGAAGCCGGAAAAAAAGCGGAGAATTATAATAGGCTCGGCTTCCGCCGCCGCTGCGCTCGTGCTCGTCATCGGCGTGATTTTCGGTTTTGTGATGATAAAAAAAGCGGGCTTGACCATAGAGTCCGGGAGCGATCCGTCAAAAACGCTTTCCGCGGGCGGCTTGTTTACCTTAAAGGCGGCGCGGGACGAGGTTTTTTACGGCGGAGAAGAAGAGACGCCGAAGAATCCGGGGCAGTACGCTTACGTTTTCGGCAAGCCCGGTGAAGAAGGACGGAAGTACATCGGCCTTTATATATCGGAAAAGGCGGGTCAGGCGCTCCGGTTCAACGAGGACGGAACGTTTTCATACTATATTTTAAAGGACTCCTCATCATACAGATATAAATTTGACGGCTACTACGGCGTAAAAGACGGCAGGCTGACCATGTATCTGATAACAGAGGAGCTCGCGGGGGTATGCGCGGTCGAAAACCGCGGCGGCAGCATAATTCTCAAGCCCGAAAACGACGGCGCGATGGATTTCAAAAAAACGGAAAACACGCTGACGAAAGCGGACGACGGCTACAACGGCCCCGATTCTAAAAACGCGCTTGAGTTCCGCAACATACCGTGGACGTACGACGAGGAGGATCTGGAGATCACTTTCGGCGGAAATCTGACGCTCGTGTTTTATGAACGCGCGGCGATGAAGCGCAGGGATACGAAATTTGAATGGAACGAACAGAATAACACCGTTACGATACCGGACTGGCACACGCCGAAGGGCGCGGACTGGACGGGCAGGATAGAGGACCGTCATCTTATACTGACGTCCGGCGATAAGACCGTTACGCTGTACGACCCGGCATGGAAGAAGCTTGAAAACCCCGGGCTTTATTTTCCCGTCGACACGTATCTTTGCTCTGCCGATCCGTATTATTCGGAAATAAAACTGATATTCTTATCAAACGGAGTTTATCAGATAATGCGCTCCGACAAGGGGAGCCTTTCGTACCGTACGCTTTATAAAGGAGAATACGAAATTGAAAACCCCGACGAAACGGTAAACGGACAATGCCTCGTTATAACGCCGTCGGGCGAGACGGGAGATGAATACGTGAACTTCATCATACAGGGAGGATATCAGGGCTCGGAGCTTCGTTATTTTGCGGATCTTGCGGATAAGGCGGGAGAAAAATTCATCGTGAGCACGACACCTTCCGGCGGATACGGGTTTACGCAAACGAAGAGCGGGGCGGTCACCGTAACGGTACAGCCGGAGGAAAAATAAAAGGACGCGGATATACTCGTAATACGGATCCCGACGCTTTGCCGCCGGGATCTTTTTGCGCCGGGCGAAATAAACCGTATCGGAAGAAAAAAGAAACAAAAAGTTTTATAATACGTGTTGACAAAACGCGATATAAATGAGATAATACAGACAAATGACAAGGAGGCTCCTTTTATGAAAAAGACGAAAGCATTTATACTTTGCGTGCTTATGATATTTGCCGTGTCCGTAAACGTTCTCGCACAGGACGGTATCGCGGGCGACGTGAACCGTGACGGCTCGGTCAACAACAAGGACGTCGTTGCGCTTTTCAAAAGCGTCAGCGGAGGAGACGTCGAGGTGGATCGGACGGCGTGCGACTGCAACGGAGACGGCGCGGTCAACAACAAGGACGTAACGCTTCTGTTCAAATACACGTCGGGAGGAAACGTTGAGATCTTTTACGGCAAAAAAACGATAGTCCTGCCGGATAAGACGCTTACGTACGTCGCGGGTAAAATATACGCGGACAAGGAAACGGCCGCCGATAAAGGCGTCGATACACCGACGAACAGTCAGCTTTCCTCGTGGTTTGAGGAGAGCGCGAGATTTGACGATAACTGGGACGTTCTCGCTCCCGAGCCGTTCGACTTTGTCGACGGTTACGCGCTCCATATAGCCTCCGGTAAATATATACAGGAGGTGAGCGTTCTTCACGTTAAGGAAGCCTCCGGTATCTCAAAGGTTAAGGAAATGGCGGAATACAGAAGAGGAGCGCAGGAAGCGAATCAGGACTACAGGCTTTACGACGACGACAACAAGACGAACGAAAAGATGATAGGCACGGGCAGTGTCGCGGTTTACGGCAGCTTTGTTGTCTACGCCTGCACGCTCGATACCGAGCTCAGTCTGCTCCGCGCCGAAAAACAGATCTCGGAGCATCCGGCCTGCACCGCGTACGACGTCCTTTGCGCCGTAATGTGCGAGTTGAATTGAAAACAAAGCCGCGGGGAGCGCTTTTGCAGCCGCTTTCCGTTTGCTCCCGGATCCTTTTCCGGGAAAGGGACATATCAAACAAAAAAGGTCACTCGGGGCACTTGCGATAGGGCAGGTGTCCCGAGTTTTTTCAATTTTATTTAGTCCGTTTCGTTTTCCGCAAAACTAACGCAAAAGCGCTTTTGACATCCGGCTGCCCTCAAAAGCGCTTTGCTCTCTGCGCGGCGGGTAGTTCTCTCCGCCTCGTATGGGCTAAAAAGCGAGTCAGCTTTCTTTTATCGCATTTTCTGCAAGCGCCTTATATTCGTCGATATCTGCAAGCGACTTGAAAGCTTCATCCGTTACAATTCTTTTTATTCTCTCTGCAGCGTGTTCATATTCAGCATTTCCACCGAATCCGTAACTAAATCGGACGTTTG
>JAEEGL013551155.1_pt1 | contig 42186 bp, 39 predicted proteins | sample 9134231 | NCBI WGS metagenome assembly JAEEGL01 (sample SAMN16246548, study PRJNA631951) | gut metagenome | biome: gut microbiome; feature: rumen; material: fiber-attached | host: Bos | place: Iran: Karaj | collected 2018-10 | reverse complement strand
ATTGATTATAAAACAGATAATGAAATAATTTATTTATCTGGCGGTTCTATAAAGGATGGAGGAAATAAAATAAATACAATAATAAAGGTTGAAGATAAAGAATTATATCATCCATCAATTGATAAAGCATTAAATAATAATGCATTAAGGATAAACTAAAACGAACATCTATGTTTTTGTTGAAAATATTAATAATATATATGATAATTAGAATATAGGAGTAAAAAACATATGAAAAAATATCTAAAAGCATTTATATTAATGCTTGCAGGAATATTTTCAATATCCCTAACAGCATGTAATAAAACAACTACTAATAAAGAAACTACTAAAACATATACTGTAGTAACTGATTCAATGAAATGGAATGATGAATTAGCACCACTTCCAGAATGGGAAGATTATGAAATCAAAGGATTTAGTAGTGGTGATAAAATAGTTGTATCAACAACTTACGATGAATTAAAAATTGGAGATGTTATAACATATCAAATATATAGTGATAGCGTTGGCAAAAAAATTACTAATACTTCTAGAATAGTAGATATATTAAGTGATTCTTCAACTTATGTTGTTGAAGATGATAGAATTGCACAGCAAACTCCTTATAGAACAACATATGGTAATAGCTATATATATGATTTAGAAACTAGTGGTAAGGTTACATTTGTTAATTCTAATAATATTATTGGTAAAGTAACAAAGGTTGAATATAAAGAAGCATAATAAAAGACCAATTAGTCAAAAGATTAATTGGTCTTTTGTTTTATTCCCAAATTGTTATTCTATCATTTGGATCTTTATACATAAGATTGCCTGATTTAATATCAAATGTATCATAGAATTCTTGGAAATCATTTAATACATAATTAACTCTCATCATTGGTAATGGATGTGTATCTGTGTAAAGATAATTAGACTCATAACATTTTTCATTATACAAACATGAAAATGATTTAGCATATGATTCAAAAAATGATTCATAATTAAAACTATTTTCTTCTTTTGCAAGTTCTAACATTAATTGTAATCCACACACATCTGCCACAGCTTCATATATGACCGTTTTACCGCTAACGCTTCGACTAGATGTATATTTCAATTTAGAATATGATTTTTCAATCATTGCTACCTTATCATTATATACACTTTTAGAATCATAATCTAAAATATCTTTATTTTTTCCGTTTTCATCATAATTAATGCCGTTTGAATCGAAAGCGTGAGATATTTCATGTGCTATAACAAATCCTAAGCCACCAAATATTTCTTCTGTTGTCATATTCTCATTATAAAGGTCTGGATTTGATAATAAACCAGCATAAATGGTTATACTATTTGTTTCATATAAATATGTTGCATTAGGATATGTAATCGATGTCATCCATTTTTTTTGTTCAACATCCTTATTTACTGTTGATGACCATAATGTATAGCTTTCTAAATATTTAGCAAACAAATCGCTTGAATTATCATTAAAGTTAGGAACTGAATTTAAATAATCTGGATATAATATATCAACACCTAGATTATCTAATTTAGATTTTAGATTCCATCTAGATTGAAATAATAACCATGATTGAGAATCAATTGTTTCTTTGTATTCATTTATTATTTTATTTGTTAATTCTTCTAAAGCATTCCTCATATTTTCATTTGTAATAAATTCATCAATATATGCTCTATCTAATAAATCCGTGAAATTAGTCATAAATAATTCATACATTAAAGTTTTGTCATCATATAATGATGTTGGAATATTTGATAAAGCTGAAATTAATGATAATACAATGTCACTATAATCAGAAATAGACAAGCATATTTTATACGAAAAGCCTAATCTATATGCTAAAACACTTTTTATTATTTCTAAATCCTTTTCCTGGACTACAAATCTTAAAAAGTCTTTGATACCAGTATAATACTTAACTGAAGTATCATCATTATATCCTAACGATATAAAATAATTATATAGAGCTTCAGAATATGACCATGATTTATTAAAACTAACGTGAAGAGCATATTCTTCATATGTTGGTAATGCATAATTAATAAAATTACGATAGTCTGCTTCTATTCCTTGTTTACTAATTGTATATGCCTTATCTTCACTAATACCATATTTCATCAAACAATTCTTAGATAAATCTACTGCTTTTCTATTATTACCATTATACATAGCTACCATTGTTAATAGATATATATAATCATAATTAATATTATTTGCATATATTATAAGCTCTCCATCTACATCTTTAAAATGAAATGGAGAAGATGGATTTCCCATACCTTTTTGACTAAATATATAATCGTATATTCCTTCTTTAGTATTAATAGACATTATTTCATCAATTTTAGCATTAATATATGACTTTTCTAAATCTTTATTTGAATTAGAATATAAATTGTATATTCTAGATATTGCTTTACCATAATTAGAATTAGTATTAGTATTATTAAATAAATACTCTATATTACTATATGTAGTATTAGTAGATTCAAATATTCCACCTTTTGAAAATTCATCATCTATTGTCATATTGCTTAATTCATCATAATTAACATATCCATAAAAATCATTTTTTAATTCAGGTCTTTCAACCATTTTAATTGCTCCAGGACGAGAAAAATCAATCCATGGTAATCCATTAATTTTAGACATATCTGCATTACGCTTGAATGTATATGTAGGATATAACTTCTTTTTATTCTCATTTTTAGTACAAGATGATAATAATATTAATATGAATATAAAAGATATTAATAACAATTTCTTTATTTTCATAAAAATCCTCCTCTTTTTACTATTTTGAAATGATAATCTTTGATTAGATTATAGAATAATAAAACATTTATATCAAGATTGATGCATAAAAAAACTCGCTAGGTTAACCTAACGAGTTTTATTTTATCTTAATCTAGCTTTAAAATCTTTTTCTAGCTTAGCTAATATATTCTTAACAAATTCATCAACTTCTTCTGTTTCAAGAGTCTTAGTATAATCTTCAAATACTAATGAGAATGCTAATGACTTTTCATCAGCTCCAACATTTTCACCCATGTAAACATCGAATAGCTTAACATCTGTTAAATGACCCTTAGCTGCCTTCTTAATTGATTCCTTAACAGAATCAGCTAATACGTCCTTCTTTACTACTATAGCTAAATCTCTATTAATTGAAGGGAATTTATTAATTGAATGATATTTTAATTTATTCTCTTCAGTAATTAATGGAGTAATATTAATTTCTAATGCGATTGTTCCAGCAACATCATTTTGCTTTGCGAACTTAGGATGTAATTCACCAATTACACCAATTTCTTGTGTTCTGTGAACAAGCTTTGCACATCTACCAGGGTGGAATGCTTGAATACCAGAATATGGTAGGTATTGTGCTGTGAAATTTAGCTTTTCAAATAATGTATCTAAAATACCCTTTAATACATAGAATGAAGAAACTTGCTTTTCACCCTTCCATAGGTTAGATGAATATAAACCATTTAATGCTATAGCAAGATGTAATTCTTGTCCTTCAGTTGAATAAACATTACCAATTTCAAAGAATGATAAATTTTCAAGCTTTCTTGCTTTATTGTATTTAACTGCATCAATTACACCATTTAATAGAGATTGTCTCATTACTGCTCTATCCTCAGTTAAAGGCATTAATACCTCTACTGGTTCCTTAACATTCTCTACATATAAGCCTAAATCCTTTTTAGCAATTAATGAATATGTAATTGTTTCATTTAATCCCATATAAGCAAGGATTTGTCTAATTAATCTTGTTCTCTTTTGAGAATAAGTAAGACCACCCTTATCTCTTGTCATTGCGATTGTTGTAGGAATATTATCATATCCATACATTCTTGCAACATCTTCGATGATATCTTGTTGAGATTCTTCTAAATCCATTCTTCTTGAAGGAATTGTAATTGTATATACACCATTATTGTTTGAATAATTATATGCTAATCTATTGAATAAATCCTCAATATAAGATTTATCTAGGCTTGTACCTAATACTGAATTAATCTTTTCTACTGTAATATCAATAGTCTTAGTTTCAGGAGTTACTTTAACATCAGATGCTACACCCTTTAGAATCTTTCCTCCAGCTAGCTCTTGAATTAGCTGTGCTGCATAATCTAGAGCTCTTTCTACTCTATAATAATCAATCTTTCTTTCAAATCTCATAGATGATTCACTCTTTAGATTTAATCTAGAAGATGTTTTTCTAATTGAAAGTGGATCAAAATATGCTGCTTCTAATACGATATTTGTTGTATTATCCTCTACCTCAGTAGATAAACCACCCATTACACCGGCAACACATACTGCTTCCTTGCCATCAGTAATAACAATATCAGTAGGCTCTAATACTCTTTCGATATCATCTAATGTCTTTAACTTTTCATATTTGTTAGCTAATCTAACTACTATTTCATTTCCTAGCTTATCAGCATCGAATGAATGTAGTGGCTGACCTAATTCCATTAATACTAGGTTAGTAACGTCTACTACGTTATTAATAGGTCTAATGCCTGATGCAACAAGCTTAGATTTTAACCACATAGGTGATTCTTGGATTTTAACACCCTTTATATATCTTGCATTATATTTATAGCATTTGTCAGTTAAAACCTTAACATTGACTGGATTTGCCTCATTATCTTCTTCAAATTCAGGTAAGATTGTAGTTATCTTTTGATTAAGTGCTGCACCTAGATCGTATGCAACACCTTCGATTGATAAAAGGTCACTTCTATTAGATGTTACCTCTAAATCAATGATTGTATCATCAAGTCCTAAGACCTCAAGTGGGTTAGCACCAATTTCTGCATCATCATTGAATAAATAAATACCATTCTTGAATGCTTCTGGCACATATTTTTCTTCAATACCTAATTCTTGAAGTGAGCATAACATACCATTAGATTCAACGCCTCTAATTCTAGAAGCCTTAATCTTGAAATTACCAGGTAATACTGCACCTGGGTTAGCAACGATTACCTTCTTGCCTGCGGCAACGTTTGGTGCACCACAAACAATTTGAGTAACCTCTCCTGGCTTTACCTCAACCTGACATTGATGTAGGTGAGTATCAGGAATTGCTTCACATTCCTTAACAAGACCAATTGTTAGGTTGTTTGCGTCAACCATCTTAGTCATTGTTTCAATTTCACAAACATGAGCTGTGATTTGATTATATAATTCTTCATCAGTAAGGTTATCTAAATTAAGATATTCAGTTAACCATTTCTTAGATACCTTCATCTTATTTTTCCTCCTTGAACTGATTTAAAAATCTAACATCGTTGATATAGAAATTTCTAATATCATCAATCTTATATTTTAGCATCGCAATTCTTTCAACACCGATACCAAATGCGAAGCCTTGAATCTTCTTAGGATCATATCCAGACATACGAAGTACGTTATCATTAACCATACCAGCACCTAGAATTTCAATCCAACCAGAGTTCTTACAAGTTGAGCAGCCCTTACCACCACAAATACCACAAGATACATCTACCTCTACTGATGGCTCAGTGAATGGGAAGAATGAAGGACGAAGTCTAATCTTTCTATCCTTATCAAACATCTTTCTTGCCATTTCAAGTAATGCACCCTTTAAATCAGCTAATGTAATATTTGGTCCTAATACTAGACCCTCACATTGCATGAATTGATGAGAATGAGTTGCATCATCTGCATCTCTTCTATATACCTTACCAGGACAAATAATCTTAATAGGCTCACCCTTCTTTTCAAGCATTGTTCTAACTTGAACTGGTGAAGTTTGGCTTCTTAATAATAATTCTGGATTAATATAGAATGTATCTTGCATATCTCTTGCTGGATGACCCTTAGGTAAATTAAGCTTTTCGAAACAGAATTCATCTGTTTCAATTTCTGGTCCTTCAGCAACGCTATATCCCATAGAAATATATAAATCCTCTAAATCCATTACTGTTTGCATTAAAGGATGGATTCCACCTACAGGTAGTGCTACACCTGGAAGTGTAACATCAATCTTTTCTTGCTCTAGCTTCTTTTGGATTATAGCATCCTCAATTGCTTTTCTCTTTTCTTCGAATTTAGCTTCAATTGCTTGCTTAATCTTATTAGTTGCCATACCAATTTCTTTTTTAGCATCTGCACCTAAATTCTTCATGTTATTCATTATTTCAGCAAATGGGCCCTTCTTTCCAAGGAATAAAGCCTTCTTTTGCTGTAATTGATTTAAATCATCAATACCCTTTAATTCTTTTTCAACATCCTCAGGAATCTGATTTAGCTTTTCTAATTCTGTCATATGTCCTCCTTAAATAAAAAAATCCTTAAGATTTATCATCTTAAGGACGAATGAACGCGGTACCACCTTAATTCTGTATAAATATATAACAAATACATATACAGCACTCATTAAGCCTTAACGCGGCAATACGGGCAGGATTGGTGCCATTCCGAAGGTGAATTCATAGATCTTATCTTAAGGATATTTCACCAGTTAATCCTCTCTCTTGAAGAATACAATCTACCATGTCCCTCATCATCATTTTATAAACACAATAATTATATATTAATTTAGTTTGATTTTCAACTACGAAAAAAATTAATATTTTAATAAACAAAAAAGCACCTTAAGAATAATCTTAGGTGCTATGCTTAATCTGTATTAGCTCGATTAGGAATATTATATTTTTTCTTCATCTCTTTTTTATTTGCATATAGCATTTTATCAGCTATCTCAAATAATTCATGATATGGGCTAGAATGATTACTTCTCGCATATCCATATGCTACAGATAATAATAATTCATGATTCTTATAATCTATTTTTCTATATAATAGCTTTTCATCTATTTCTTTTAATATTTCATCAAATCTATTCAAATCCTCACCTTTAATGATTGCTTGAAATTCATCTCCACCAACATGGAAAACTAATGAATCTTTAAAAATAGATTGTAGGATTTGACCTGTTAGGACAACTAAATGGCATCCGAAATGATGACCATATTTGTCATTTGTTAGCTTTAAGCCATTTAAATCCATTACCATGACAATATAATCATCCTTTTTATGCTCAGTTAAAATATTAAGCTTTTCTATTTCTTCAAAATAGCTTCTTTCATTTAATAATCCAGTTAAGCCATCATGGTATGATAGCTTCTTATATTTTTCTTTAGATTTATTTAATTCATTTTGAGTATAAACAAGGATAGTTTCTAGAACTAATCCTACACTGAAAAAGGCAATATATAGGATTGGGAATCTTAGCTTAAAGCTTTCAGTATATTCATATCTTAATAATGAATTACCAAATGGTATCCAATAGAAAAACATTAGGATTAATAACATGATAAGAGATAATATAGAACCATATTTCTTTCCATATAATAATAGTCCACATGCTGGTAATAGAGCGCACCATATAGCGGCAAAACCTTCTGGCTCGCCAATTATAACAAATGATGTAAATAAAGCTATTATTTCCAAGAAAAATAATAATCTAGCTACAAATTCACATTTTTTATTTATAAAAAATAAAATGATATTAATTATTAAACCAATAGAAAAGAATAATGTTTGAAACATTAATAGCTTATATCCAGTAATAAAATTAATTAATGTCATAACTAAAGAAACAGTTCCAAGTATAATATATACAATTAAAAATTGAAACCTTATTCTTTCTTCATTCGCACCATCTAATTTTGATTTAATAAATTTAATTATTCTTTTTATCATAGGCTAGAATCACAATCCTTTATAAGTATTATAACACAAAAAAAGAAAGAAAAAAATGCACACTAAATGTGCATTTCTTTTATCTAGGCTTATAAATCTTACTTTTATCTATTACTCCAATAGATTCAGTAAATGAACCATTGTCTGTTTTCTTTAATTCATCACCTAAGACTCTAAATTTAGAATCAATTGTATCAATATACCATAATACTAATGCTTCTGCAGTCATTGGCTTCTTAGGAGAACCAAATTGAGGAACACCATGATGGCTTATTAGCATATGTTCTAAAATCATTGCCTCCTCACTATTTTCATAACCTAATGTTTTAGCTGCCTCTGAGATTTCCATTGCGCCTAAAACTAAGTGGCCTAATAGCTGACCTTTGATTGTATATTCAGTATTAACATTACCTGATAATTCAATTGCTTTACCAATATCATGTAAAATGATACCTGAATAAATATAATTTTTATCTAGGTAATCATAATTTTCTATAAATCCTTCACTCATATGAAGCATTCCTATACAATGGTGGGCAAGACCACCAATGTAGGCATGATGCATCTTAGATGCTGCAGGATATACGAAATATTGATCATAATATTTTCTTATTAAATGATTTGTAATATCTTTAATAATATCATTATCAATTTTATTGATATATTTTTTTATTTCTTTTTCTGCATATTCTAAATCAAATGGAGAAAATCTATATAATGATCTTAATGCTTTATCTCTTTCTTTTAATTCTAGTTCATTAACATCAGTGAATTTAGTAACCTTATTAGATATTCTTTCAGTGCCTTTAAATTCTTCATATTGGAATAAATATGCACCACCTATTTTAATAGATTTACCATCCTCACTAGATATCTTTAAATTAGTGATATTTCTATCCTTATCAGAAACTATTAAATTTAGCATTCCATCTGATGAATTAATTGATGTTACTACTCCTACTAATTCCATTTTTATTATTCCTTTCTAAAGATATAAATACCAGGCTGCTTAAATATATATTCATCCTTTAATTGATTACATCTTCTCTTACCATCAAATATTAATGAATATCCATTTGAATATAGCTGACTATCATTATAATCATTTTTTACATATAATATCATTTTATCAGTGCTATCCTCAAAGAATAATCCTGTAGTTTTACCAGATGTAATACCATCTAGTGGATGAACCATATTTTCAATATCCTTGTGGTTAGATAATCTAAATAGCTTAAATTCCTTTCTAATGGCGATTAAATCTCTTACTGTATCTACATTAGAAATATATTTATTTCTTCTAAAATAATCTATTTTATTTATCTTATCAGATGAATTATATGAATTCTCTATACCCATCTTAGTTCTATAAAATTCCTGACCAGCATGAATAAATGGAACGCCCTCTGATATTAATACTATCTCTAAAGCTAGCTTAGCTGCGTTCTTTATTAGCTTTTCATCCATAGAGCTATAATATTTACAATAATCATAGAATGTATAATTATCATGGCATTCTACATAATTGATGCTTCTAGTTGGCTCATCAAATTTGTAATAATCAATACATGAGCCCATGATTAAATGATTTAGGTCGAATATACTTCTTTCATTACCTAGGGCGAAGCCTTGGGTTTTATTCCATTGACCACCTCTAATATAATCTCTAAAGCGATCATTGAAGAATGCATAATGTGGTAGCCTGTGGTGGTTATACATATGTGCTCTCTTCTCATCTGGAAGTGGGTTCATCATATTCCAGCCCTCACCATATACCATAATTGTATTATCTATCTTAGATATTTCTTCATATGCCTCATTTAATGTATCTACATCTAATAGACCCATTAAATCAAATCTAAAGCCTGAAGCTTGAAATACCTTAGTAACATATATTAATACGTCCTTAATAAATCTTCTAGCCATTAGTCTTTCTGAGGCAATAACATTGCCACAGCCTGATGAATTAGATAATGAGCCATTTGCTTCTACTCTATAGAAATATCCAGGAACTAAATTATCAAATGCGAATAGCTCATGCTTATATACATGATTAAATACTACATCATAATTAATTCTTAAGCCTAAGCCATGTGCTGCATCTATAAGCTCTAATAATTCATTAATTCTTTTATATGGATCATTAGGGTTTGTTGAATACCAGCCTGATGGAACAAAATATTCAACAGGGTTATATCCCCAGTTGTATTCTACATCCTTATCTAGGTCGTTAACCCCACCAAAATCAAATACTGGTAACAATTGAAGGTGAGTAACCCCAAGTGATGCAATATATTTTAAACCTCTAGGCTCGTCATTAGAATCAACAAAATCATCAAGCATACCTAAATATGTGCCGTTATATTTTCCTTCAACACCCTGAGTGAAATCTCTAACTGATGCCTCATAAATGATGGCATCACAATAATTTCCAGAGAATTCTGGTTTTTTATTTTTTGGCTTATATAGCTTTTCAGGATTAATAACATAATTAATATTCGCATTAGCTCCTGCCGCTATAGCGTATGGATCATTTATTCTAATAAATCTATCAAATACTCTAACAAAATATAGGTAGCCAACAGAATCTAGGTCACCCTTAACAGTAACCTCCCATAAGCCCTTTGATTTGTATTTTAATATATGCTTTTCAGATTTATTTTTTTTGTTTAATTCAATATATATCTCTTTAGCCACTGGAGACCAAATTCTAAATATTGTTCTTTCTTTAGAATAATCAACTCCTAATGGACCATCATAATAATAAATATCTTCAAATTTCTTTTCTCTAATAATAGAGCCACTTCTAAGTAATGTATTATTATCATTTTCATCCTTAATAATATAATCCTTTTGTAATTCTATTGTTGGGATGAATCTAACAAGATATTTAAAGAAGTCTCCTTCGTCTATGCAATTTATTATTTCTAATTCCTGTGATTTATTATTTTCAACAAGATAGAATTTCTTGTCGTCAAACTTAATAGACCTATCTATTAAGATTGTTATAAAATCATAGGAATCAATATAAGCTTCTATCTTACCTTGCATTTTTAAGTACCTCAATATACTTTAATATTGATAATCTATCGTTTTTTAATTTTCTAGATACGATAGAACTAATAATTTCGTTTACTGCTGCTGATTTATAATTTGCTTCAAAATATTCTGTTATTTCAAGCTTTGATACTGCAAGATCTGAATCCCTTCTAATTGGTAATTCATTAATTCTTTGTTTCAAATCCTTTGAGCTAACACCTAATTTATCAAAAATAGTTCCTAGCTTATAAACTGTATCCTGATGCTTATATAATGCATAATCAGAATAACCATTTTTAACTAGCTCAGCTAATGATAAACATAATTTTTTTTCTAACTTAGTAACTATAACAGGAAATTTATTATATTTTAAATAATAAAAATATACTAATTCATCTTCTGTATATCCATATCCTGTCGCATTAAACCAATCTTTAAAATCTGGGATATATCTAAATAGGTCATTTTTTACAATATAATCTACTCCTCTTTTTGTTTTAGCAGATAATATTTTTGTAAAATATTCATATATTCTATCATTAGATAAATTTGACAATAAATGAGCCTTTTCCTTAATTGCCTCTAATGTATTGTCTTCTATGCTAAAATTCAATTTAGCGGCAAAATAAAGAGCTCTAAGAATTCTTAAGGAATCCTCTTCAAATCTTTTTCTAGGATCACCTATAGCTTTTATTTGTCTTTTTTCTAAATCAGATAAACCATCATGATAATCGATAATCTTTTTATCGGCATCAATTGCTAAGGCATTGATTGTAAAATCTCTTCTTAGTGTATCCTCTAAAAGATTATCTGATTCTTCTACGATTGGATGTCTATTATCAATATATTCGATATCCTTTCTAAAATGAGTAACCTCATAATTGATTCCTTCATATTTAATTATTATGCTTAAATATTTAGGACCATTTTCTTTACATTTGAATTCTTTTTTAAGTAATTCAAGTGGCATTGATGTTGTAATATCTATATCATTTGATTGAATATTTAATAAAAAATCTCTTACACATCCACCTATTAAATAAGCTTCATAACCGTAAGATTTTATTTTGTTTATTAATTCAATTCCTTTATCTAAATATTTCATCATAAACACCTTTTTAATTATATCATTATATTATTTTTTAGTCAAAATAAGTATAGGGTTATATTTAATAAATATAAAATTGAATTAATTATTTTATTGTGATATTCTAATCTTGAGGAAAAAATATTATGTATAAAATCAAAGAAACAACTGAAAATACAATAATAATACAAAAAAGTGAATTTATCACTCATTTATATAGAGTAAACAATGTTGATGAGGTCAATTCTATTTTAGAGGATGTTAGAAAGAAATATTATGATGCTACTCATAATTGTTATGCATATATATTAGGTGAAGCACAAGATATTCAAAAGTGCAGTGATGATGGAGAACCACAAAAAACTGCAGGTGCGCCAATGATGAATGTGCTTAAACAGAATGAAATGACTAATATATTAGCTATTGTCACTAGATATTTTGGTGGTGTGCTTTTAGGGGCAGGTGGATTAATTAGAGCTTATTCTAATTCTGTTTCTGAAGCATTAGCTAAATGTAAGAGATATATTAACAAAGAAATAGCTGAATATGTATTAACAACATCATATTCATCATATAATAATTTAATTAATATAAAGGATATTAATATAATTGATACTTCTTTTACTAATGATGTAATAATAACATTTGGCGTAGCTAAAGAAATAGCTAATGATTTAGAAGAATTATTATATAAGCATAAGATTGATATTACTTCATTAAAAAAAATACAGGAATCTGTAATTGAGATTCCTGTAGAATAATTAAAATGTAGGTAGTATTAGCATTAATCCTTGAGTTATTAAATATGCAATAACAAATGCTAATAATATTTGTCCTATTCTTATTTGCCATATTTTACCTTGTTTAAATAAGTTTTCAAAGCGAGAACCTAAAATTACATAGTAGGCAACGACAAAGACAAGAATAAATATTAATGCGAATGTTATTTTATAATAATCAATTGTAATGTCTAAAAACATAATTATCACCTTTAATTAAAAATGCTGTTTGAAACAGCATTTTTTTATAGTCTTCCGGCCTTAGCCTCTTTAATGTGCTTGCGTAATTCCTTTTCCTTCTCTGTAAAGTCTGTTGATTCTTTACGATTTCTCTCTAGGCGTTCCTTTCTAACCTCAGCTAGATGAACCTTTGTTGATTCAAGGGTTCTACCTGCCTGAGCCTCTTGAACAGTTACAGTACAGTAATTGTCATGGAATTCAAGGATACCAGAAACAACTAATATGTATAATTCGTTGTTTTCTTTTACAAGCTTTAAATATCCTTCCTCCATTACTGATACAACAGGAATGTGGTTTTGCATGATTGTATATTCACCATCATCCTGATCATGTACTACAACATAATCAATTTCTTCGTTATATAAAACTCCTTGATGTGTTGATATAACAATCTTCATTAGTTAGCCATACCCTTCGCTTTATTGATTGCATCATCAATTGTACCAACCAAACGGAATGCCTCCTCAGGAAGGTCATCATGCAAGCCATCTAATATTTCTTTAAATCCTCTAATTGTTTCTTTTACTGGTACATAAGCACCTGGAACACCAGTAAATGCGGCACCAATAAACATATTTTGTGATAAGAATAAACGAATTCTTCTCGCTCTCTTAACTACTAGCTTATCTTCTTCTGATAATTCATCCATACCTAAAATTGCGATAATATCTAGTAATTCATTATATCTTTGAATAATTTGTTGAACACGTCTTGCAACCTCATAATGCTCCTTACCAACGATTGATGGTTGAAGGGCACGAGATGTAGATGCAAGTGGGTCTACTGCTGGATAAATACCTTCCTCTGTAAGCTTACGAGATAGGTTTGTTGTAGCATCTAGATGGGTAAATGTAGTTGCAGGAGCTGGGTCAGTATAGTCATCGGCAGGAACATATACTGCTTGAATTGAAGTAATTGATCCTTCCTTTGTTGATGTAATTCTTTCCTGTAGCTTACCCATTTCAGTAGCTAATGTAGGCTGATAACCTACAGCTGATGGCATACGTCCTAATAGGGCAGATACCTCAGAACCAGCTTGAGTAAAACGATAAATATTATCAATGAATAATAATACATCCTGGTGTTCTTGATCACGGAAATATTCAGCCATTGTTAAGCCTGTAAGAGCAACTCTCATACGAGCTCCTGGTGGCTCATTCATCTGACCGAAGGCCATGGCAGTTTTACTAATAACTCCACTTTCCTTCATTTCATAATAAAGGTCATTACCTTCACGTGTACGCTCACCAACACCTGTAAATACTGAAATACCACCATGTTCTTGAGCAACATTGTGAATTAATTCCTGAATTAATACTGTTTTTCCTACACCGGCACCACCGAATAGACCGATTTTACCACCCTTAATATAAGGAGCTAATAAATCTACAACCTTGATACCTGTCTCCAAAATTTCTACATTTGAAGATAGCTCATCAAGCTTTGGTGCTTCTCTATGAATAGGCATATAAACAACATCTTCAGGCTTTTCACCCTCATCAATTGTTTCACCTAATACATTAAATACTCTTCCAAGGGTACCTCTACCAACTGGAATAGTAATAGGATTTCCAGTTGCCTTTACCTTCATTCCTCTAACTAGACCATCAGTTGAGTCCATTGCGATACAGCGTACCTTTCTATCACCTATGTGTAGAGCAACCTCTAATGTTAGCTTTATACCTATACCATTGTTTTCTTCTTTAGATATATCAATAGTTAAAGCTTCGTTGATTTTTGGTAAATCCTCTTCGAATAATACGTCAACAACGGGTCCTTTAACCTCAACGACTTTTCCAAACACTATTCGTCGCCTCCTATCGCATTAGCACCACCAATAATATCAATTAGCTCAGTTGTAACAACGTTTTGGCGGGCTCTATTATATAATAATTGTAATTTATCAATTATTTCTTCAGCATTATCTGTAGCTGATTTCATAGAATTCATTCTTGCAGAATGCTCTGCAGTCTTGGCATCTAATATGATTCCATAAATCATATCCTTTGCGTACATCGCAAGGATTAAATTTACAGTCTTTTCTATACCTGATTCATAAACATAATCAATATCCTTATAATCTACATCTACCTTAACCATAGGTAAAAGCTCTTCGAATTTAATTTCTTGAGATAGACTATTAATATAATGATTATAAACTATTTCTAGCTTATCAATTTCTCCTGCTAGATATTGTTCGATTATCTTTTTAGTTAATGGCTCAATATCTACAAATTGTACATCATCTCTAATGAATACGGCACTATCATTTAGCATATTGTAGCCCATTCTTTTAATATATGAGAAGCCTTGTTTTCCAATAGCTCCAACTACGAATTCATCATTAGATTTATGTGTTTCCTTAATTTTATCAGTTAAAGCCTTAAATATTGATGAATTATAGGCTCCAGCTAATCCTCTATCTGAGGTAATGATGAAATATGCAGTTTTCTTTACCTCTCTTTTAGTTAAAAGAGGGTGCTGATATTCAGAACCAGCCTTGTAAAGAATTTGAGATACCATACTAGAAATTCTATTCATGAAATCCTGATATAGCTTATAAGTTTTTTCTGCCTTCTTTACCTTTGATTGGCTAACCATATACATAGCCTTAGTAATTTGGGCAGTACTTTTTGTTGAATTAATTCTTATCTTTACCTCACGTAGTGAATTTGCCATAAAATCCTCCTACATGAATCTCTTCTTGAACTCTGTTAAATAATTATCAAGGTTAGCTAAATCCTTAGGTAATGCCTTTGTTTCTTTTATTTCAGCAACAACCTTCTTACCCAATTCATCAGTCTTAATATCCTGATATAAGCTTTCTTCGAATGATTTTAATTTTTCAACCTCAATATCATCTAAGAAACCATGAATTAATGAATATAAAATAATAGCTTCCTCTTCCATCGCAAGAGTCTTATGAAGATCTTGCTTAAGGATTTCTTGAGTTCTCTTACCTCTATCAAGTCTAGCCTTTGTAGAAGCATCAAGATCTGAACCAAATTGAGTGAATGATTCAAGCTCTCTATATGAAGCTAGATCTAGACGAAGTGTACCAGAAACCTTCTTAACAGCCTTAGTTTGGGCAGCACCACCTACACGTGATACTGATAAACCTGGATTGATAGCTGGTCTAATACCCTTATAGAAATAATCTGATTGTAAGAATATTTGACCATCAGTAATTGAAATAACGTTAGTTGGAATATATGCTGAGATATCTCCAGCTTGAGTTTCAATAATAGGTAGGGCAGTAATTGAACCTCCACCTAGCTTATCATTTAGCTTAGCAGCACGCTCAAGTAATCTTGAATGTAGATAGAATACATCTCCTGGATATGCCTCACGTCCTGGTGGACGGTGTAATAATAGAGACATTTCACGATATGCAACGGCATGCTTTGAAAGGTCATCATATACAATTAATACATTCTTTCCCTGATGCATAAAATATTCAGCCATTGATACACCAGAATACGGTGCTAAATATAATAATGGAGCAGGGTTAGATGCTGATGCTGATACAATGATTGAATATGACATTGCATCATTATCTTTTAATGTTTCATAAACATTAGATACTGTTGATTCCTTTTGTCCAATTGCGACATAGATACAAATAACATCTTTACCCTTTTGGTTTAGAATTGTATCTACTGCGATTGATGTTTTACCTGTTTGACGGTCACCGATAATTAATTCTCTTTGACCTTTTCCAATAGGAACAAGAGCGTCTAATACTTTAATTCCTGTTTCAAGTGGCTCATTAACAGCCTTTCTATCCATAACACCTGTAGCCTTTACCTCAATTGGTCTAAAGTTTTTTGCGGCAATAGCTCCAAGTCCATCGATAGGGTTACCTAGTGGATTAACTACACGTCCAATGAATTCTTCACCAACTGGAACCTCTAGTATTCTTCCACTGCATTTAACTAAATCTCCCTCTTTAACCTTAGATGATTCACCAAGTAGGATAACACCTACACAGTCTTCTTCTAGGTTTTGAACCATACCATAAACATCATTAGGGAATATTAATAGCTCACTTGACATTGCTTGATTTAAGCCATGAACAAGTGCGATACCATCACCAACCTGAACAACGTGTCCTACATTTTCAGTTTGGATATCTTCCTTGTATGATTTTATTTGTTCTTTAATTAGGGCTGAAATTTCAGATAAATTTATTTTTGCCATATATTTATCCTTTCCTATAATATAGATTCCTTAAGCTTATCTAATGATGTTTTTAGAGAAAGGTCAACAGATTCATTGTTGATTAATACTCTAATACCACCAATAAGCTCAGGATTAATTATATTTTCTGCTTCTATTTTCTTATTTTTATATCTTGCCTCTAATGCTGATACAATCATCTTAATTTGCTCATCACTTAGCTCATATGCGCTAAATATAGATGCTTTGATGATATTCTTATCAACTAAGACAAGATTATCGTATTCATGATAGATTTCATCAATAAATCGGAATCTATTATGATCAATTAATACATATAAAAAGTTTCTAAAATCCTCATCTAAGGAATTATAAACCTTTTTAATTATTTCTTTTTTCTCATTCTTCTTAACAACTGGAGATGTTAATATCTCTAAAAAATCGTTGTTTTTGAATGCGGTTTGAGTAACAACTACAAAGCATTCACTAAATACCTTTATTTTATTTGTCTCATGAGCTAATTCATAAATAGCTTTAGCATATTCATTAGAAACCACTATTCATTAGCCCCCTTCAAGATCTCATCAACAACATTAAGATATTTTTCTTGATTAATCTCTTTGGAAACAATCTTTTCTGCAGCTGCGAAAGCAACATCTACAATTTCTTGTCTAATGTCAGCCTCCATAGATTGTCTTTCTTGCTCAAGCTCTAGTTGAAGATTTTCCATTCTTCTTCTAGCCTCTTCCTTAGCCTGATTGATTATTTCATCACGCTTTAGGTTTGCATCCTTTTCAGCCTTATCAAGCATTTCCTTAACCTTTTGTTTTGCTTCAGTTAATTGCTTGTTTAATTCAGCTTCAATTTCGATTGCATTATCCTTAGCTCTTTGAGCATCTGTAAGCTCCTTATCAATTACCTGTCTTCTTTGTTCTAGAATCTTAGTAATTGGCTTCCAGAAGAAAATTGCTACAACGATAAATAATATTATTGTTGCTCCAATTTGAATACCAAAATCAATACCATATTGAGTCAATCTATCAACAGTTAACTCCTTAGTGTTATATAAAGGTCCTAATGTTCCCTGAATTGTTTCTCTTATTTTTGTTAATGCTTCTGCAATATCTCCTACTAAAAACATTTATACAACCCAGCACAATTAAGTGTCCTTTCGTTAAAATTACATTACTAATAGAATGGCAATAATTAAACCATAAAGACCTGTTGTTTCAGATACAGCTTGACCGATAAGCATTGTAGTACGAATAGTACCTGCCATTTCAGGTTGACGAGCCATAGCATCAACTGCGTGTGCAGCAACATTACCTTCACCAATAGCGGCAGCGAAGCCTGTGAATACTGCTAAACCAGCACCGATATACTTTAAGCCATCACCAGTTGTAAGTCCCTCTAAAAATGATAAAACATTTTGTAAAACTAACATAAAATCCATATTTTTCTTTCTCCTTCTTTTTTATGAATAAATTTTATCTTCATCGCTAACCTTCATTGATGTGAAGATCATTGATAGAATAACGAATACTGCAACCTGTATTACTCCAAAGAATATATCAAATATTGCATTCATAAATGGCATTATTGGTAATGAATACCAGCCTAATGCATATTTAACTAATATTGCAATACAAGTTCCTGATGTTAGGTTACCAAATAAACGTAATGCTAATGAAATTGGTAACGAGAATTCACTTATTATGTTCATTGGAAGCATAATAGGGAATGGGTCTAAAAAGCCTTTTAAATAGCCTTTTATTCCAAGTGACGTAATTCCTGTTAGCTGAATAACAACAAACGTCATAAAGCCAAGCGCTGCTGTTATAACTAGATATCCTGTCGGATTCTCTAATACAAAGACAGCTGAAATATTTGCAAAGAATACAAATATTGTTAAGGTTAAAAACCAAGGTGAATATATTTTCCATCTTTTACCTATGTTAGCCTTTACTGAACCATTGATTAAATCAACAATCCACATAAATGGTACTAACCATAGTGGTGTTCTCTTTAATGGATTAACTCTTCTAATAAAGAAGAACAATATTATGAAGAAAACACATAATACACCTACAATAATAATCGTTGACAAAATTGCGTTTGGCATTTTGTACAACAAAGTCATTCTTTAACCACCTTCTCTCTAAAGCACAATAGTACTATTAAGAATACAATTTTAATTGTCATATATCCTGCAAGAGCTATAAGCATGCTGATAACAAATTCAACTCTAGGCTTATCCTTTGCAAAATATCCAAGAACGGCGAATATACCTAATACCAATACAAATCTTAACAAATACCAAAGTATTGCAGATTTTTTTGGATTAAAGGCAGTTTGATTAGGGTCAAGCTTCATCATGCGTGTTGCACGAGCGTTTTGCTTAACCATCAAGCCATGACACATAAGCCCTAGCATTCCACCTATTAGATAATATTTCCATTCTTGCTTACATAAAAATAATACCAATGTAACAATTCCTATTATAACTAGTGTTATAAGGACAACTATGAAATTAATCTTTTGATCCTTGGTCATTTTTCTTCTTTTCCTTCTCTTCAACTTTAATCAAATATAAAAGATAAGATACAAAAGTAACTAATCCACATATTACTCCTACGACCGCAAGTATTGCAGGCCATGCTGAATTTTTATCGATTAGATATCCGATAAAATAACCAAGTCCTAGCATTACTACCATTGTTAATATTCCCTGGGTAGCAAGTGCATAAGTCCTAGCAACATTACTGAATTTCATTATTTAGTACCAAATAATCTATCTCCACAATCTCCTAAGCCTGGAACAATGTAGCCTTTTTCATTTAGCTTCTCATCTAGAGCTGCGACATAAATATCGATATCCGGATGAGCATTCTTTAATGTTTCAATTCCAATTGGAGCAGCTACTAAGCTAGCAAAACAAATTTTCTTAGCACCAGACTTCTTAATTATATCAACTGCAGCAACAGCACTTCCACCAGTTGCTAGCATTGGATCTACTACTAATACAATTGTGTTATCTTCCTTAACTGTATCAGGAAGCTTTGTATAGTAACCTTTAGGCTTTAGGGTTTCTTCATCTCTAGCTAAGCCTATAAATCCGACACTTGCTGTAGGTATAATATTTCTTATACCATCAACCATTCCAAGTCCAGCTCTTAATATTGGAACAATAACTACTTCACAATTTAATTCCTTTTGAATGGTTTTGCAAATTGGTGTTTCAATTTCAACATCCTTCAACGGAAAATCCTTTGAAATCTCAAAAGCCATCAAACTAGCAATTTCATTTACGTTTTGATAGAAATCCTTTGTTTTAGTTTCTTTCTTTCTAATATTAGTTATTTTGTGCTTGATCATTGAATGATTTAAAATTACAACAGTCACTAAAAATTCTCCTCATACTTTGAAATTTTATCAATTCTTCTTTGATGACGCTCATTATGTGAAAACTCTGTATTTAACCAAGCATCAACAATTTCATTAGCAAATGCTGGTCCAGTGTATTTTGCACTTAAAGCCAAGCAATTTGAATCATTATGCTCTCTTGTTAATATAGCAGCATCCTTGTTACAAACTAAAGCGCATCTAACGCCCTTTACCTTGTTTGCAATCATTGACATACCAATACCAGTGAAGCAAATAACAATTCCTCTATCTACTTCCTTTGATTGGATATCCTTTGCTACCATATATCCATAATCTGTATAATCACAAGAATCCTTTGTGAATGTGCCTCTATCAATTACCTCGTGACCATTGTCCTTTAAATGCTTAATAATTGAATTTTTTAATTCTAATGCAGAATGGTCACAGCCTATAGATATTTTCATTATAATTCCTCCATAAGAAATATTTTATATTTCTTTTTCACTTATAATAAAATTATAACATAAAATATAGACCTATTAAATAAAAAAATCTATGAAATAGTTATTACTTTTAATATACAAAAACAAAAAAATGTAACTCTTTTTCCAAAATTTTGTTCTTTTTTGACTAATATTATATGAGTGGTGAAAATATGAAAGATATTTTAGAAAAAAATTACTTTAATGAAAAAGAAATTAAAAGAAAAGTAGAAAAGAAAAAGCGTAATCACCTAGATAATTACGCACTTTTTTATATTATTTGTTAAAATCCTTAACGTCATTTAATTCGTATTCTTTATCCTTTAATCCGTCAAAAGCAACGTTCTTAATGCTTACCTTATTAACATAAGAGAAAATTAATCCTTTACCCTTCATTGGATTTAAACCATCCATCATTGCAGGGATACCCTCCTTTGGATTTGGAGAATAATGGAATTTTACATTCTCAATATTAATAGATTTAATTGGTTGCTCTGGAAGACCATAGAATGTTCCTGCAGCAACATTAACATTTTTACAATCAATGTCCTTGAATACAAATTCTCCTAAATATGGAGTTCTTTCATCAACAGGAAGCTTTTCCTTTGAATATACATATTCAGTATGTCCATCTGGATCACAGAAATAGAACATATTAATTACTAATGGTGTTAATACATCATCCATTTGAATATTTTCAAATACGATACCATCAATAACTGCATCCTTGCCACGACCACGTCTAGTCTTAATTCTTAAGCCACGGTCAGTTTGGTTGAATAAACATTGAGATACTGTGATATTTTTAATACCACCAGACATTTCAGAACCTAATACAATTGCGCCATGACCAAAGTTCATTGAACAGTTTCTAATGTTGAATAATTCAGATGGCTTCTTATGCTTTCTACCCATATAAATCTTTCCAGATTTAATTGCGATACAGTCATCACCAACTGAGAAATTAACACCGATAATATCAACATTCTTACATGATTCAGGATCACAACCATCAGTGTTAGGTGAATTCTTTGGATTAATAAGCTTTAAATCCAAGAATTTTAAACCTTCTGAGAAATATGGATGTAGATTCCATGATGGAGTATTTGTAACTGTTACACCCTGTAAAGTAATGTTTTTACAATGATTTAAGAATACTCCTCTTGGTCTCCATGCGATTCTCTTGTTTCTTACATCTACCCACCAGTCACTATTTGAGGCATTACCATCAATAATACCTTCGCCAATGATATTAACATTTTCTACATTAATACCTGTAATGATACTAGCGAAGCAATCTAGAGGATTGCCCTCCCATGAGCCTAGATTATATTCATCTAGCTCATCAGATGTAAATGTAACTCCTGGTAAAATTGGATAGTTCTTTCTATCAATATCACCAATTAATTTTACATTCTTAGCAAGCTCAATTGTGATGTTACTTCTTAAGAATAATGGACCAGTGTAATATTCTCCATCAGGGAAATATACTCTACCTCCATCTGGACAGGCAAGAATGGCTGCTTGAATATAATATGTATCTAAAGATTTTCCATCGCCCTTAGCGCCAAATCTTTTAACATTTAATCCAACAGATTCAGGTAATGTTTTAATATCAATGCAATCGATATTATTACCTTGCTTAACCTTAATTGTATAATTTGAATCCTGATTTAAATCAAAAATTGAAAATACATTCTTATTCTCATTAGATTTAATTAATTCATCATTCAAAAATACATCATATGAACTTGTTGTATAAATATCATTATTTTTTAATTCAATTGTTACACTACGTGAACTAATAAAAATTGCATCTAGTTTCATGCTAAATCTCCAGTCTTTGTTAATTCATCTTCAGATCTATTTTGGATTTTATATTGAACTCTTTGAAAAATCATTACAATAATATCCTTAATAATAATAAATACACCATCCAAAATAATGTATAGGAAGCCAACAGTAAATGGTTCAATACCAATTCCTCCTGTTGTTCCAAATGGGTCTAATACTAAACCATATTTAGATAAGACACCAACATTTAATACGAATACTAAAATAGCCATTACTAAATTGTAGGCTAATGAAGCTACAAAAGATAAGACTCCCTTAAAATTGATTAGATTCAATCTATAGGTATTGTCTCTTCTATTATACATAAGTCTAACAAATACTCTAACAACATAATTAGTGAATATTGAGAAGAATAATGCTAATAATAATATTAATTTAACATTTAATTCTACGTCAGCATATTCGCCTTCTTCATAAATGTTTAAGCCTAATTCACTTATGCCAAATAAAAGGAAACAGGCAGCCGCAGCTGCCCAATACCTTAGTAAAAGAATCTTTATCCATGATGGAACTTTTGCAAGCTTATCAACTTGATATGGATTAATATCCACATTTTCATCTTTTACTTTGTTTTTTTTCATTATCTATCTACCTTTTCGTATGTTCTATCATAATTGATAAATGCTAATACTAAACCAGCAAGTGAGAATACACATGAAGCAAGTACTGCAACGATAGATACATAAGCATTAGAATCAAGAACAGAAGTTGTACTAGCTAGAACTAGTGCATTTTCTTTTCTGTCGATTGCAGCTTGTGTAGCAAAAATAGAATATACATATAATGCTGATAAACCACAAATTAATGCAGTAGTAACACAACACTTAATAACTGTACCGAAATTCTTCTTCTTTGATAATTCTAGTGATAGGAATACATTTAAGAAACCTAATAATGTTAAGAAGAAAATTGAAATACCAGCAAAGTCAAATGGTAAAATATGAATAGTGAATAAATCATTTGAAACTAGAGAAGTACCACTAGCCATTAATTGACCTTCTTTTGTTTCATTTTTAGCTTCATCCTTATATACAGCTGTACCATTAGCATTAACAGTCATCTTAAATTTACTAATATCATCATTTAAACCACCATCAACTGATTTAACCTTATAATCACCTTGATATTGAATAAAATCATAGTTAGATTCTGCATAAGCACTACCATTAGCATTAACTGTAATATCAACAGGTTCACTTAAATTTGATGAATAATAAGTTCCTTCACCACCTTGAGCAAGAGCTTTAACAACTGCTTTATACTTATAAGGTGACTTACCTAAGTTAGAAATAGTTAAAACTGTTTCAGGATTAGTGAAAGAATAATAATTACCTACTTGATATTCTTTATTATTCTTAGCAGTAACGAAGATGAATACCATATATTTAGCAATATGGCTTTGATCTTCTTCTGGTAAATTTACAACTACAGAATATTCATTCTCATTATATACTGGATTTCCTTCAGCATCTTCAGTAGAAATTTGAGTAATAGTCATTGTAGGAGTAGCGATTTGATTTTCCTTACCAGGAACTGCTTCACTATCAACTGCATAATCATCTTGATTAGCAACTGTTATTTCAGGCTTATTTAATTGCATTTCAATGTTTGTATAATCTTTACCATTAACATTATATTTTGCAATTGTTAATAAATAATCATTACCTGTATCTTCAGTAACAGAAATATCCATTTTAGAATCTAGATTAACTGATTGATAAGAAACTGTTACGTGTCTGATTGTAGGTACGTGTGCAAACATGAAGAAACCTAATAAAATACCAGGCATTGCAAATAGAATTGCAGCTAACTTCATGTTGTTGTATTTGAATGAATTAAAGAAATCCACAAATACAAATTTTAAATAACTACCAAAAGCTTTTAAGCCTTTGACAAATTTATTTTCTTTTTGAGGTACATCCTCATAACGATTTTGATCATTCATTATCAGTATACCTCCTATCTAATTCTCTTTGTTGTCTCTATATCGAAGAAATGAACCTTTTCCATATCGAAACAAGCTTTTAATTCTTTATCTACGATATCATTTCTTTGATATACCTTAGAAATAATAGCTTGATCACCAAAGAAACCATATATTAATGTGTAAGCGCCTAAGAATTCTGTATAATCTACAGTTAAAGTAAATGTAGAGTCAGCATATTTTTGAAGACTTGCATCATCAATATATACATATTCAGCACGAACTGCAAATTTAACTTGCTTACCAGCATAATTTCCTAAGATTTCATGTTGATGTTCAGTTAATTTGAATTTAGCACCAGATTCATGAACGAAATATTGAACATTCTCATCAATATAACCGTCTGCAAAATTCATTGGAGGTGTACCGATGAAACCTGCAACGAATAAGTTTTCAGGATTATCGAACATTTCCTTTGGAGTTGCAATTTGTTGAACATAACCATCTTTCATAACTACGATTCTAGTAGCTAGAGTTAATGCCTCTATTTGGTCATGTGTTACATAGATAAATGTAGCATTTAATCTTTCATGTAATTGCATTAATTCTTTTCTCATTGAGCCTCTTAACTTAGCATCTAGGTTAGAAAGTGGCTCATCTAGTAAGAATACTACTGGGTCACGTACGATTGCTCTACCTACAGCAACTCTTTGACGTTGACCTCCTGATAATTGTTTAGGCTTTCTATTTAAATAAGGAACTAAGCCTAAGATTTCAGCAGCCTTCATTACTCTAGCATGAATTTCAACAGGGTCTACTTTTCTGATAGTTAATGAGAATGCCATGTTATGGTAAACAGTCATATGTGCATACAAAGCATAGTTTTGGAATACCATTGCGATATCTCTATCCTTTGGAGCAGCATTATTACACTTCTTACCATTGATAATTAAATCACCAGATGAAATTTCCTCTAAACCGGCAACCATTCTTAATGTAGTAGACTTACCACATCCAGAAGGACCAGCTAGAACGATAAATTCACCCTTAGCAATTTCGATATTAAAATCATATACAGCATGGAAGCCATTAGGATAAACTTTATTTACATTCTTTAATACTACGTCACCAGCCATAAACTAATTTCCTCCTACTTTCTTTTGATTTATACTATTTAGGTATGTATTTAACTTCTTAGATCTAACCATACCAATATAACCTGCAGCAATGAAGAATCCTGCAGCAACAACTAATGCAATAATTGCTAATATAGCTCTAACATTTCCATCAGTTGGTAAATAAGTTAACTTATTATAATTATTTGTTGTAATTGTCTTTCCTAAATATTTAGTGTGATTTGCAACCTTTTCAGTTAATTGTTCAACATCAATTGTTGCTTTTCTAATTGCTTCAGCATCTTCTGCTTTTGTAGCTGCATCTAATGCCTCGTTTGCAGCCTTTAGAGATGCAGTAGCAGATTTCCATTTATCATAATGAGCTAATAAGTAGAAAACTGGAATCCAGAATATTCTACCAATACATAAACCACCAAAAACAATTAAGCCAATAGAGCCGCCAAAAGAGTATGATTTTGATTTCTCAACACATAAGAATCCACCTAGTAATATTACTATGTTAAGCATAATAGCAATTAACGTACCAACATCAATAGGATTAAATGCATTTAAACAAATGAAAGCAGCTAATACTGAGGCTCCAATACCAGCCATACCTAATTTATAAGATAAAGAATTCTCTCTATATCTCATCATCTCGACTTTGTTTTTACCAAATTCAAGATCAGACATTTTGCTAAGATCATTCTTATTTTCAACATTATTCATCATGCTTTCTCACCAGCCAATCTTGCTTTTTCTAAAGTTTCATTTCTTTCCTTTTCAGTATCTTTATACTTTAAGAAAGCAAATACAATTAAGAAAACATTGTATGCAGCAGTAAGACCAAAGAATACAATATAACCAAAAATTGTTGCACTATTAATATTGAAATTATTTGCAATATTTTGTAGTGATTGTAAGTTTGCTGCATCAGTATCAGTAACACGTACATTCTTAGATGCAATACTTGAATTATTTAATGTAGAAACTACATTATAAATAGCAATATTCTCGGAATTACTAAAATTAGACAATAAAGAAAATGCATTAATAATTAAAATCAAACTAAAAATAATATTTACTGCTGGAATTAAAATTCCACCAATTAAATTTGATTTATAATAAATCTTTCTGTTATGATTTGATAACACTATTAATAACGCAAAACAAACTAATGATACGATACCATAAGCTAAAATAAGATTATTATATGAATCTAATTTATTACGGAATAATCTTAAATCATCTAATACATCAAATTTTAAACCATAAGATTGCTCATATCCAGAACCAGTTTGTTCAATATATTTATATTGACCATCTACTTTTGTTAAAAGTATACTTAAAGTTTTATTTTGTTCAATAAAATCACCTGCAAGATGAGGCGCTTCAGTTAATTTTTTTGTATCACCAACATTTTCGTATAATACGATTTCTGGATCAGAATATTGTCCTGTTGCAATGTTATTGATAAAACTAAATAAGTATTGTTGGTCAGCAGAATTCAATTTTGCTGTTTTATCATATGTGATTACTGTTTTTTCTTCGCCTGTAACTACATCTTTAACTAAATTTTTATTATAGTTAATTCTTACATATCTGTACTGATTCATAAAGAATAGCGCAGAAATTACTAAAAGGCCAGAAATAATTCCTAATGTATAGTAAATCCACTTGGATTTATTCAAAAATTTTTTCATTTTTAACCTCCTAATCCCAATAGGATGGGCAGTACCACCAAATTAATGATGGTACTGCTATTTTTATTAATTTAAAATTTTAATTCGCAATAATTATTATGCACGTCTTGCTTCAGGAGCGATTAAGTTCATCTTTTCGCCCATTGCATATAAATAAGCAGCATTCTTTGTAGCGATTTGAGCCTTAACTTGAGTATAAGTATAGTTATTACCATTAATACCAGTTAATACATCACTTGAATATGAAGAACCTGCAGCAACGATAGCAACCCATCCAACCATTGTACCAGTTGTATTAGTCTTGTTACCTTGATTCCAGAAGTTAGTTACACCTGCATATGTGTTAGCTACACTTGTATCTAATGTAGAGAATACAGCCATTGGCATTGAAGTCTTCCAATCAAAGTCAGAAACTTTTGCCTTAGATGATATTTGAACTTCTTGTTGACAAGCTAATGCTAAGTTAGTATAGCTTTCTTGAGTATAGAAGTTAGTTGCTTGCATATCAAGAGTTGTAGGTCTATAGTGACCAATACCATGAGTTGTTCCTAAGAATCCACGGCAGTAGTTCCAGAAGTCTAGGTTAGTTTCAGCGAAATGCTCTAGAACTTGTTGCTTAATTACTGGTGTATTTTCTTCACCTAAAACTGTACCAAGTTCCCAATATCCTTCAGGACCGAAGTTTTGGATTCTCCATCCATCTTCTGAGAACATGTAATCCATTAATGCAATTGCAGCTGGAATATTATCTGAACCAGCAGGAATTGCCCATGAAGTATTCTTAACAGATCTATTTTCTTCATAGTATCTTGTTAAAGTCTTACCAGTCTTGTTATCAAGAGCTTGATCCCAAGCATATGATTGTGTAGATACATATGTTAATGGTGATAGGATAGCAACAATACCTTTAACTTCTTCATCAGAGAAGTCATATGTACATGCTGCTTTCTTTCTTGAACTAGAAGCAGTACCTACACCTTTATACTTATCATTTGCAGCTGATTGAGTTGCAATGTAATCATATTCCATTAAACCATAAGTTGAAGTACCATCTTTTGACTTCTTGAAATATGTATCTAAGCCGAAAGTACCAGAACTACCATTCCAGAAGTTTTGTTGAATTAACTTTTCAGAATATAAAGCATGTAACTTATCTAGCATATCATAAGATGCTTGTTGAGTATCGAAGTCATGAATCTTACCATCTGCGCCAAAGAATAAATGATCATATTCAGAACCTCTACCTTGAACACCATATAATGTTGCACCAAAGTTAAGGATGTTTTCAACACGGTTATTAGCTTGACCTCTTGGGAATACTGGAACAACCTCGTCATATTTTGTAGCTGAACCAAATAATACATCTGGGTTAGCCTTGAAAATACGTAATAATGCTACTAAATCATCAGCATTGTAGCATGCGCCAACAGATGTAAACATCTTAGAAATTTTTCCTTCATAATATGTATCAATGATGTTTCCATATGCAGCACGTGCATAAGTCTTAAATTGTTCAATTAATGCACCACCAGTTGTACCAGCAGCTAATAATTCATTTTGTTGCTTAACGATGTTAGTTGTTTGATTTACAGTAACTTGAGCCTTTTGATTATTAGATGGGTTAACAATATAAATTTGTGTAGCAGTAGGATAATTGTTATTAGCATCGATGAATGGTTGAGCTTCAGGAGCGCCATTTAAACCTTTTCCTGTTGCACCATTACCAGCTGCAACAGAACCTGTACCTGAAGGTAATGCTGTATCTAATAATTTTTCAACTTGTGTTTTATCCATTACGAAGTTTCTTTCGATTGCTTGATAACCATCTAGATATGGAGTATAGAAAATCTTTCCATTATGTGTAATTTCTTGCTTAATAGCAGGATTTTCATCAAGATAAGCCTTGAAATATGGCATCTTACCAGCATCAATGTATGAAGTTAAATCAATTAATTGAGCATCGTCACCTAATTCATTTAAGTTAGTTGTAGTGTTATAGAATAAGTCAGTAATGTGTTCGTTCTTATCACGATAAACACCATCTGATTCCTTAGCACCCTTGAATGAATTATAGTTTGTTGCATCGTCTTCACCATAGTTACCAGCTTGGTTAATATGAGATAAGCCTAAATTAGCTTGGAATGTCTTCCATGCAGGTAATTGGTCATCTTGTGTATAAGTTAAACCATCAATAGGGTTAGTAGTCTTACCATTTGTTATAACTCCGTTATATGTTGTACCATATGACTTAGAGTATACGTGCCAAAGGTCTACATCTCCTTCAACTTTCCAATTATCATCTTCTGGCTTTTTTTCATCCTTTTTGCTACAGCTTGCTAATGCAACACCAGCAAGAGCAGCGAAGCCTAAAACGGCTAAAGTTTTCTTTTTCATTTTTTCTCTTTTTTCTCCTTTTTTTCTTTTTCTATTATTCCTTAACTCCACCAACGTTAACACCAGCTGCAAAGTACTTTTGTAAGCTTGGATAAATAACGATTACTGGAATGATAGAACAAACAATAAATGCATACTGTAGACCATATACAGAATATGGAACGTCGGCACCGTTGTTAATGATATCAACTAACTGAGCCATGTTATTCTTAATGAATACTGTTAATAGAACATCTGAGTTATTTAATAATAGCATTTGAGCCCAGATATATCCGTTCCATCTTGCTACAGCATAGAACATTGCTACTGTAACGATTGATGATTTTGACATTGGAATGTAAATCTTTGATAAGATTTGGAATTCTGTTGCACCATCAATTGTTGCAGCTTCTTCAATTTCAGTAGGAACTGAACTAAAGTAATTACGTAATAATATAATATTGAATGCATTGAAACCTAATGCAATAATGAACATATATTTGTTATTAACATGGAACAACTTAAAGTTTTGATATGTTGGAATCATACCAGCACTGAACCACATTGTAAATACTAACATGAAGTTAAATCCACGACCAAATATTAATCTAGTCTTTGATAATGAATATGCACCAGTAATAGCAACTAGCATTGAAACTAATGTACCATAACCTGTAACGAAGAATGTATTTGAATAAGAAATCCAGAACTCTTTGTTATTGAATACGGCAATGTAGTTTTGAATTGAGAATTCAACTGGCCATAAGAATACCTTACCATCATCTACTGCAGATTTTGATGAAATTGAAGCAGATAATACATATATAAATGGATATAAACAGCATAACGCAAATAATGTTAATAATACATAAGATAAGATCTTAAAGATTATTTCGGTTTTATCTAAACGTTTCATTTTGTGCCCTCCTAGAATAATGATGTAGAAGATACACGTCTACTTATTGCATTTGCACCAAGTACTAGTACCATCGCAATTAATGAGTTAAATAAGTCTGCAACTACACCCATTTGCTCAATAATCTGAACATTTGCTGCGGCAGAACCACCACGTCCTGTCATACGATAAACTAATGTAGATACAACATCACCTGTTTCCCAAGCAGTTGTTTCTGAACCGATTAATAGAATTATCTTTTCATAACCTATATTTAAAATATGACCAATACGCATAATTAACATGATTGTTAATGTAGGAGCCATACCAGGGAATGTTACATATCTAATTTGTTGTACTTTTGAAGCACCATCAATTCTAGCTGCTTCATAGCTTGTAGGTGAAATTGCTAGGATAGCTGCAAAGTAAACGATTGATCCGTAACCAGCACCTTCCCAAATACCTGAGATTTGGTAAATAGGTCTAAAGAACTTAGGATGCGCTAATAGACCTCTTTGGTCAGCTCCTAAAACGCCTAAAGCCTTAACTGCTTGATAGATAACGCCTGGAGCATTTGAAGTTGAGTTATCACCTGTACACCATAATGTAATAATTGTTGTAACAACTACTGTTGATACGAAGTGAGGTAGATAAGCACAAACTTGTAAAGCACTTCTATATCCTAATACTTTAATTTCACTAAATAATAAAGCTAAGAAAATAGGGATTGGGAAACCAATAATTAGACCATACATACTGTTAACGAATGTATTTCTGAATGCTCTCCAGAATTCTACTGAACCATCGCCAACGAAGATATATTCTAACCATTGTGAACCACACCATTGAGTGATATATCTAGTTGACTGTTGATATGATCCCCATTTAAAACCTTCAAGAATACCATAGATTGGTAAATACTTGAAGCAAATTAAGAATGCAAGCATAGGAATTAATAAAACGTATAAACGCCAATCCTTAACGATTGTAGCTAAACCACGTTTAAACTTCGTACGTTCTACTTCATTTACTACTGCTTGATCTGTCTTGACAGTATTTTGCATACACGCACCATCCTTTAAAACTGTTTTTGTGATGAATCGTCTTCGTTTGATTCATCGTTTGCATCATCTTTTGCATCAGGAACAGCTTCTTCCATTTCTTTTTCTTCGACTTCTTCAATTCTGAAATTTCTGTCCTTTGCATCTAATTCTGCATTAATTTTATCATCAACGAGTTTATCAACTACATTAGTGATAACTCCTTGCGACCTAAGAATTAAAATTCCAACAACTGCTATAGCAAGCGCTAACAAATTTCTAACAAAGCCGGCCTCACCCCAAATTGCTAGGTTGAATTCGCCATTGGCTCCTGAATAAATTATTTCTGCTTGTTTTAAAATTGATTGCGCAGTTATTAATCTAAATAGGATAAGTTGTATTACATTAAATATAACGTAGTTTGCTAAAACCACACCAATTAATGCTAACGGACTCTTCACTATTTTTTTTGTACCAACCTTTTTAAATAAGATAACATCAAATCCTATTGATAATAATCCTACTATGGTTGAAATGAATATTGCTGTACCGCAATAGCCATAATTACTACCAAAGCTATAAAAAGCCTTAAATTGGCCATAATCAGCGAAGCTTCCCCCTAATGTAGTAGCTAACGCTAGCAATGGCACAATTATTAAACCCCAAAGGTTCCATCTGATTACTGCTATAATAGTTATTATAAATGAAATTGTTATTGTCGGAGTACCTAACATAATTCCGCCGAATCTAGTTACGAGCGCCTCCAAAATGCATCCAAAAAGGGCTAATAGAAACAAGTCCATAGCTCTGTAGCTAGTTACACTCTTGTTGATAATACCACCTCGTCGCTACCCCTTGATTTACGATTAGTCTTGTTGTTTGAAACTATAACGTTTTCATAATTTCATACCTAATTTTACCATTATTGCATATAATAGTCAATAGAAAGATAGTGAATTTTTAAAATCACAAAATTCAAAAAAATGGCTTAAAATTGCGAGTTTTTCCATTTTTTTAGGAAAAAATATGATATAATTTTTTTAAGATAGGAGCGTGAATGCTTATGATAACTATAAATGACTCAATTTCAATCAATAATGCGCTAAAAAACGCAAAATCAGGGGATACAATTTATTTAAAAAATGGTATTTACAACGAAAAAATAGTCATAAGTGTCGATAATATCACAATAATTGGCGAAAATATTGATAAAACAATTATCAGAAATAATGATTATTTTCATAAAATTCTTGATGATAATAACGAGGCAAATACTTTTAGAACTTATACATGCCTTGTAACAGGGAAAAATGTAAAAATATCTAACCTAACAATTGAAAATACATCTCTTCCTTCTAAAAAATATGGACAAGCAGTCGCACTACACGCATGTGGCGATGGCTTCTTATGTGAAAATGTCTGCCTAAAGAGTGCTCAAGATACATTATTTACTGGCCCACTTCAAAAAGATTTAATTGAAAGATATACAGGATTTTTAAGAGCTGATCAATTAATACCTGATTCTACTAGCCAGGTATATAAAGGATGCAAAATATATGGCGATACTGATTTTATATTTGGTAGCAGCCAAGCATTATTTATTGATTGTGATATTTTTTCTATTGGAAATGGATTTGTATGTGCACCAGCACATGATAAAGAAATGAAATATGGATATCTATTCTATAATTGTAATATAATATCAACAACCGACTGTAATGTCTATTTAGGTAGACCTTGGAGAGATTACGGATGTGCTGCATTTATTAATTGCAAGCTAGGCAAGCATATAGATCCAAGAGGATTTAATAAATGGGATAATACTAATAGAGATAAAACTGCTAGATTCTATGAATATAGCGAAGGTATTGATTTATCAAAAAGAGAAAGATGGATTCATTTATTAAATAAAGATGAAGCTAATCAATATGCTGATGAATTCTTTAAGCTAATTAATTATAAGAAATAAAAAATGGGCTACGTTGTTAGCCCATTATTTTTCTTCCTTTAATGTTAGGTTATATAATGTTTGATCAATATTATATTCCTTTATTAAATTATCTATTTCTTCTTTTATTTTATGATTCTTTCCTGAATTTGAATAGATTGCTCTAATTAATAAATTCTTAGGAGAATTCTCAAAATCAACAAATTCCATTACATTTGTTTTATATCCATAATATTGTAATATATTTGCTCTAATTGAATCTGTTAATAATGCGCTAAATCTTTCTTTAATAATTCCAAATTTAGTTAATGAATGCATTACATCAGTTTTTAATTGATTATTTATTTCATGCTGGCAGCATGGAACAGAGAATATATATCTACATTTCATGTTTATTGCATGATATAAAGCATAATCAGTTGCTGTATCACAAGCATGTAATGTAACTATCATATCAATTTTATTATTATCTTTGAAATCTGATATATTTCCTTTATAAAACTTAAGGTTGTCATATTTATATTTCTTAGCTATTTCATTACAATTATCAATAACATCTTCTTTTAAATCTAAACCAATGATATTAATATTCATTTTCTTTATCTCTACTAAAAAATAATATAAGATAAATGTTAAATAGCTTTTTCCACATCCAAAATCAATTATATTTAATTCCTTTTCATCCTTAATAGAATCATTAATTATTTCTAGGAATCTATTGATTTGTCTATATTTGTCATATGCTGATTTGTTAACTCTTCCATCAGGCTGCATAATTCCTAGGTCTACTAGTGAAGGAACTACTATTCCTTCCTCTAATAAATATTTCTTTGATCTATTATGATCTATTGCTACAAAAGAATCTACATTTTTCTTTTTGCTAGTTAATAGCTTACCCTTAGATGTTATTTTATAGAAATAATTAAATGAATCAGTTGTAAGCTCTAAATTATTAAATTCTTTATCTAATAATTCATTTATTACATTATTGATTTCATCATCACTATAATTAGAATGAAATACCTGGGTTTTAGTGAATAATGATAACTGAAGCTTTTCTTCATTATTTATCTTTATTCTAGCTATCTTACCTTTTTCGTATTTACCATTCTTATCCTTTTTAGATGAAATGATTCCTTTTAATATTTTAGAAGGAAGCTCTATTTGCATAAAATCACCTATTTTTTCTCTTCTAATTTAGCATTTTTATAGAATGCTACAACAGAGTTAGCTGCTGATATAGCATTTTGCTTAGAAGAATATGATTCTCCTACAGCACAAATTCTATTATTTGCAGTATATAGCTTATAACAATAATTACCACTCTTATCCTTAATACATCTAAATTGACCTTCAACAATGTTCTTCTTAAATGTATCAATTGAATATAAGCAACCAGCCTTTGAAGTATAACCTTCAGCTTGACATAATATTTCTCCGTTTGATGCTTTTAATGCCCAACTAAATTCACCGTCGAATTTCTCAACAACAAATTTAGCACCATCCTTATCCTCAGTGGTAGTAATTTCAATTGGAGTTGCAGTTTTAGATTCTTTATCATCTAATTCTACATCAACAATATCAGCAATCATTGCATATTTCTTAAAAGATTCAGATGCTCTAACTGCACTCTTATATACTGTATAGCTAGCACTAATAGCTAAAGGCTTATAATTTTTAGCTATTAACTTGAATTTATATTTATTATTTTTATCAGCAAATATCTTAACTTCTCCATCACTGATGTTTTTTTGAACGGCCTTGATAGCCTTGATAACACTATCTCTTGATGAATAAGTTTCTGAAACAACTAATATTTCTCCATTTGATGCCTTTAATTGATATGCATATCCATCTCCAGCTTCAAATATTTCAAATTTACCATTATATGTTCTTCCTTTTTTAACAGGAACTGCATTTATTTTCTTTTTTTCTACCTGAGGCTCCTCTTCAACTGGTGCTTCTTCCTTTGGTTCTTCTAAAGCTGGTGTGTCTTCAGTAGATTCCTCATTAGCTTGTGTTTCAGTAACTATCTCTTCTTCGAATTTAGGCTCTTCAATTACTGGTTCTTCATCTTTTTGAGTTTCTACAATAACTTCGTCATTATTTTCTACAGGAGCTTCTTCAACTTTTTCAGGTTCAGCTGCTTCTTGAACATCTTCTTTAGCTTCTTCAACTACTTCATTATCAGTTGGTTTCTCAGCCTTTTCTTCAGCTTGAGTTGCTTCAACAGGTTCTAATGTATCTTCCTTAATCTCTTCAGTTGGAGCTTCTTCCTTTGGCTCTTCACTAACTTCTTCATTATTTTCTTCAGTTTCTAATGGAGTCTCCTCATTTTCAGTAACCGGAGCTACAACAATCGGCTCTGGATTATCTTCATTTTCTGAATCAGAAGCTACTGATTCTTCTTGAGTTACTTTATACTCTTTTATTTCATTTTCTTCAGTTTTTTCTTCTGAATCAAAATGAACATTCTTAGAAGCATAATCAATAGGCTTCTTATTTTTTTGTTTATATTTTTTAACAATAATAATAGTTAAAATCCAAATAATTATTAAAGCAGCTAAGAAAGCAAAAGATAAAATAAAAATTAAATCTATATTATTAAATAAAAACATATCCTTTTTAGCTCCTTTCATAAATAAATATCCATAAACAATTATATATTTTAAAATAATTAATGTCTAGAATTAATAATTGATTATTTATTAAAAAAATATTGAAAAATAAAAATAAAGGCATTATAATGTAGTAATAGTTAGTTTTGACTAACTATGTAAAGGAGATGACATTTATGTGGATAATAATTATTTGTTTGTTAATACCATTACTAGGAACTACATTAGGTAGTGCAATGGTATTTATTCTAAAGAAAAACATAAACGAAAGATTGCAAAAGGTTCTTCTAGGCTTCGCCTCAGGGGTAATGATTGCTGCATCTATATGGAGCTTATTACAGCCTGCCATTGATTCTTTTGATAAAAAAGATTTTAAAGCATGGCTAATTCCAGCTGTTGGATTCGTTATAGGAATATCTTTCTTATTACTTCTAGATGTATTAGTTCCACATGTTCATATAGATAATCAAGAGGAAGGAATTAAAAATACTAAGCTAAGTAAATATTATAAAATGATGCTAGCAGTTACAATTCATAATATTCCTGAAGGTCTTGCAGTGGGTGTAATTATTGCTGGTGCAATTAATAAATCTATTTCAAATGAGGCAATGCTTGCTCTTGCAGTGGGAATTGCAATACAAAACTTCCCAGAGGGTGCAATTATCTCAATGCCATTAAAAAATGAAGGAATGCCTACATTTGAGGCATTCCTATACGGCTTCATTTCCGGTGTAGTTGAACCTATTGCTGCCGCTATAGCAATATTATTAACTTATTTTGTTTCTGCAATTCTTCCATTTACATTATCATTTGCCGCTGGAGCAATGATTTATGTAGTTGTTGAAGAACTAATACCAGAAGCTAATACTGGTAAACACTCAAATCTTGCAACTATTGGACTTGCTGTAGGCTTTGCAATAATGATGATATTAGATATTGCACTTTCCTAAAATGTAGGAATTATATCGTGAGATTGTAATAGCTTTAATCTTCTAATAATATATAAGAATAATATCATAGATGTTGAATACCAAGGAGATGCAGTACTTGCTTCTCCAGTAATAGGATCAATTTCTTGTCCAAATGGATTATTATCATAATTTTTAATAAACATATCAAGCCATTTATATAATATAGAATCATAATCCTTGATATATCCATAACAATCCATCCATAAAGAGCATCTTAAAGCAATTAATGCTTGACTATAATAGCCCCATGAATTTGGCATTTTATTATTTAACCATTCCTTATCATTTACAGCCATTGCTGGGAATGGATAATTAGTCCAAAATTCATCGGGGTTTTTAATATGCTTTTGGTATATCTTATCAATAATATCTTTATCCTTATCTCTATCTAATACTCTTTCTAGAAATAAATGGAATATTGTTGATGATTTATGTTTTCTTTTTCCATTTTTATCTACATCATAAAAGAAACAATCATCATCGTCATAACATACCTCAAATAATCTTTTCTTTAAATTTCTTGCTAATTTATCATATTTATTGATATTTTTAGAATCATTTAGTATTATTGCCATTTCTTTAATTGTATTTAATGTCATATATAAATTACAATTCATATCAACCGCAATAATTGGATTATCATCTGGTTTAATTGATGCATCAACCCTTTTACCATCAATTGAATAATATCCTTTATATTTCATACCATCTAGTCTTTGGCTATTATCATGACCTGTATCATATCCAACAAACATTTCAACTAGGCCCATATTCATAGTCATACGATATTTATATAAAAAATCAACCCATTTAATTGATTTATCATATAGCTTTTTTAATAAATCAAAATCATTTGTTTTTTCATAAACCATAAATCCAAGTCTTGCGAATGATACACATTCCTGGATTTGAGAATAACCAATTGAACCATCATTTTTGATAAAGCATGGTATTTGTCCGTTATCTAATGCTAAATCAAGGAAAGCATTAATTGTATTTTTTGCAATACTAAAGTCATCAAATAAATTACCATACATTATTGAATCATATACATGCTCTAGCCAAACACCAGGGTATGAATTAGATATCATAAATAATGGCTTTGAAATATTAGCAATGCATTTAATATTTTCATTCTTTATTTTATTTCTAACGAATTCTAATTTTTCTTCTAATCCAATATATTTTTCTTCTACATTTACATTATTTAATTTAATATTATCTACCTTATCATCACTATATCCTGAAATTAAGCATTTAATATTTAAATTATTAAATTCAAAATCCTTTAAAATATATTGGTCAGATTTTGTTATCTTAAAAAAATTATCACAATTTAAATCAACATTAGAAATAACTACATTCTTTATAATATTTTTTCCTAAATCATTTCTTCCCTTTAAATCAAAGAATTGTTCCCATGGTCTAATATATATTAAAGCTCTTGAATAGCCTTTAATATTATCTATTAATATATTTTCATATATTTGTGGTGTATCAGGTCTAACCTTACACCATAATACATTATTAGATTTTGTAGTTAATGAATCCTTAAAAATAATATCCTTGTTATGAATTGATTCACTACCTAGTGTTAGGCATGAATGACAAAACGCAAATTCATTATTAGAAATAACAATATATTCGTTAATACCATTATGAATATCTAAATCTGCATATGGTCCTTTGCCGCCCTTTAGGCTTATCGCATCATCATTAACATCGAAATAATTATTCTTAATTGATACATATCTACAATAATCTACATCTATTCCATCTGTTGATGGAGCCTTTATTGGTGCTTCTGGTGAATGGATTTTTAGATTCATTAGCTTAATATATTCTGATTTATATAAATGAATATTCCAAAAAGGCGAATTAATCATTGTTAAATCTTTGATTAATACATTTGATGAATTTGATATAAATAATAATCTTGGTCTTTGTTCATCCTTATTAGTGGCATTATTATTCCATTTTCTTCTATCCCAAAAGCTTTTCCATGATTGATTACCATTACCATCAATTGTTCCTTCACCAAATATATAGGCATTAGAAATACCAATAAAATTTAAAAGGGCAGGATAATAAAGTCCACTTTCTCCCTCTATTCTTGTATAGCATAATGGATAATCATTAATATTGTTGCTGCCAAAAAGCTTACAATTCTTTTTAATATATAAGCTTACATTTTCTTTAAAATATAAGGCACCAGTAATATATGTATCATCAACAATTAATAATCCACCACCATTATCTGATATGTTATCAATTAAATCCTGGATATTATTAGTTTCTAATACATTTGGCTTGCAATAATCCTTTAGATAATATTTATTTTTAAAATCATCAATAGAAATAGCTTCATCCTTATTAAAGAAATCACTAATTATTGTTCCATCTAAAAACTTCCCCATATTATACCTCATAACAGCTTATGATAGACTGAAATCCTGATCATAATTTACTATTACCTTATAATCACTAGATAATGCCTTTGTTTTATTAGTTACTTCTTGTATTAAAACATCTGGATTTTGTTCATCAAATGAAATAACTAAATCATAATTAATAAGCTTCTTTTCCTTATCAAAATAGAAACCATGAATTTGTAATACATTAGGATAATCTTTAATAATATCTATTATTTTAGAATAAATTGATTTAGATTCTTCATCATCTAGGTTTTCAGCATATACTCCTACTGTCATAATTGTATTATATTTCTCATACATTAATGAAGTAATTTGTCTTTCGATTGCTTGAATCTCTTTGGCAGTTAAATTATCTTTTACTCCAATATGAACAGAACCAATATTTTTATGATGTCCATAGCTATTTAATATTAAATCATATGCACCACAAACACCATCTATTTGATTGATTTCCTTTTTAATTTCTAAAACGAAATCCTTATCAAATCTATCACCTATCATTGATGATAATGATTCCTTTAATACCTCATAGCCACTCTTTAGGATAAATAAACCAATTATGATACCTAAATATCCTTCAACATACCATCCTGCATATTTAGCAATAATAATACCTACTAATGTAGATGAAGATAATATTGAATCAAATAAGGCATCAGTACCTGAAGCCTTTAGGGCATCACTATCTATCTTCTTTGCCTTGTATCTAAAATATAAACCTATCGCAACCTTAACAATAATAGCTGCGGCAATAATGATTATTGAATAAATTTCAAATTGTGGCATTGTGCCGTTTTGAAAATAATCAATTATTGATTTAATTGATTCATAAATTGCCATACCACCAGCAAATAAAATTAATGATGCGATTAAGGTTGATGTGATATATTCAATTCTTCCATATCCATATGGATGCTTCTTATTTGGCTTTTTACCTGATAGCTTAGTACCTATAATTGTTATTACACTTGATAAAGCATCAGTTAAATTATTTAATGCATCCATAATAATTGATACTGATCCAGCAAGAAAACCAATGAAGGCTTTAAATCCTACTAATAAAATATTTCCAATAATACCAATTATACTTGTCTTTATTATCTCTTTTTCTCTTGTTATTTCATTCATAAAAAAACCACCATCTTTAATTTAATTATAAATTGATGGTGGTTTCTTTTCAATTATTATTCCTCATTAATAACTGAGATTTTCATTGTTACTTCCTCTAATACATTTAATAATACCTTAACTGTATCTAAGCAAGTAAATACATTTACGTTGTTATCAATTGCAGCTCTTCTTATGATCTTTCCATCTTCTGAAACTGAACCAGCACCCTCAGATGATGTATTGATTACATATGTAACATAGCCAGCCTTGATTGATTCAAGAATTTCTTCTGAGCCCTCAGATAGCTTCTTTCTAATTCTTGTTTTAATTCCATTTTTCTTTAAGAACTTAGCAGTTCCTGATGTAGCTTCAATATTAAATCCTAGATTATAGAATCTTCTAATTAAAGGTAGGGCAGCTTCCTTATCAGCATTTGCTATAGTCGCAAGAATTGTACCATAATTAGATACTCTTGTTCCTGAAGCCTTTAGTGATTTGAATAATGCTCTATTTAATGAATAATCGTAACCGATTGCTTCACCAGTTGATTTCATTTCTGGTGATAATACAACATCTAGACCTGTAATCTTAGTGAATGAGAATGTTGGTGTTTTTACATACCATCTCTTTCGCTTAGGTGCTACACCTACATATCCTAAATCCTTTAGCTTAGCACCAAGCATTACTTTTGTTGCGATATTGGCAATTGGAATGTTTGTTGACTTAGCTAAGAATGGTACAGTTCTTGAAGATCTTGGGTTAACTTCAATAATTGATACATTATTTTCTTTATCAACAATGAATTGGATATTATATAAACCAACCATGTTTAGCTTCTTACCAATTCTAATTGTGTAATCAATGATTGTCTTTTGAGCAGCCTCATTTAATGAATATGGAGGGTAAACACTCATTGAATCTCCTGAGTGAACACCAGTACGCTCGATATGCTCCATGATACCTGGGATGAATACATCATCACCATCACAGATTGCATCTACCTCGCACTCTTGTCCAAATACATATTTATCAACTAAGATTGGGTGCTCATTATCGAAAGCTACTGCTTCCTTAACCTTAGAAATAAGGATTCTTTCGTCATATACGATATGCATCATACGACCACCAAGTACGAATGAAGGTCTAACTAATACAGGGTATCCAATTTCATTTGCAGCCTTAACAGCTTCTTCAACTGAGAATACTCCATATCCTTTTGGCATAGGAATACCAATTTCATTCATTGCTTCT
>JAEEGL014763401.1_pt1 | contig 42187 bp, 39 predicted proteins | sample 9134231 | NCBI WGS metagenome assembly JAEEGL01 (sample SAMN16246548, study PRJNA631951) | gut metagenome | biome: gut microbiome; feature: rumen; material: fiber-attached | host: Bos | place: Iran: Karaj | collected 2018-10 | reverse complement strand
GAATGCTAAGGCTCTGTCCGAGGGACTCCTCAAGAGAGGCTTCAACCTCGTTTCCGGCGGCACAGACAATCACCTCATGCTCGTTGACCTCCGTCCGTTCAACATCACCGGCAAGGAGCTCGAGCACAGACTTGACGAGGTGTACATCACAGTAAACAAGAACGCTATCCACAATGACCCAGAAAAGCCGTTCGTTACAAGCGGTATCCGTATCGGTACTCCCGCTGTTACGACCCGCGGTCTCGGCGTTGAGGAAATGGAGAAGATCGCTGAGTGCATCTACCTCTGCGCTACCGATTTCGAGAACAAGGCTGACGAGATCCGCACAGGCGTAAACGCTATCTGCGAGAAGTTCCCGCTCTACAAGTAAGACGACCGAAAGGGACGGACAGGCTGTCCGTCCCTGTTTTTATCCATAGGTGTTACATATGAGCGTTGTGATAATTGTTAATATCATCGTATCAGTAGGGATAATGCTCGGAGGCTTCTGCATGAGAAGCTATGCCGTGTCACCTGCCGACTATACGATAGGATTCAGAACCAAGCGGGCAATGTCCAATTCGGAAGCATGGGAATATGCCAATAAAAAATGCGGTATCCTATGGATCATCACCGGACTGAACGGTGTGCCGCTGACGCTGTTATCCGTTTTTCTGATGGAAAATGAACGGGTGCTGAGCTTTTTTCAGGCGGCTTTGCTTGTGGTTATCACAGTGTCTGCGGTCATTTCAGCCGTGGCAGTCGAGATACAGCTAAAAAACAAATTTGGCAGATAAGGAGGACCGTCATGCAACGATCCGAGAGCTTATTCCTGAGCGCTCTGCTTTCCTTCTCCGGAGGGTTGCAGGACGCTTATACATACAACGTCAGAGGCAAAGTCTTTGCCAATGCACAGACCGGTAACGTCGTGCTCATGAGCCAGAACTTCATGCTCGGCAACTGGAGCACTGCCCTGCGCTACCTCTGTCCGCTGATCGCTTTCGCGCTCGGTATCTTCATCACCGAACGGATCGAATTCAGGTTCAAGGACAGCGAAAAGCTCCACTGGCGGCAGATAATCCTGCTGCTCGAGATGATAGTCCTCATCATCGTGGGTGCCCTGCCGGGTCAGCTCGATATGGCGGCGAATATGGCTGTGTCGTTCTCGTGCGCCATGCAGGTGCAGACCTTCCGGAAGGTCAGAGGATACGGCTATGCGAGTACCATGTGTATCGGGAACCTCCGCTGCGGCACCGAGAGCTTCTCGCAGTATCTCCGCGACAGAGACAGGGATTCGCTCACCAAGGCGCTGCACTTTTTCGGTATCATCCTGTTTTTCTCTGTCGGCGCCGGAATCGGCGGTATAGCGTCGATGCAATACGGTGCGAAGACTATCTGGATATCCGTCGCGATACTGCTCGCAGTTACCATGCTCATGCTGAAAAAACCTAAGAATTGAGGAGGCTGTTGCTATGTCAGCACCGCTTGCAGATAAGATACGCCCCAAATCTCTCGCCGACGTGGTCGGTCAGGAGCATATCCTCGCTGAGGGGAAGCCGCTGCGCCGCATAATCGAGAGCGGGAGCGTGCCGAATATGATATTCTACGGTCCGTCAGGCGTCGGGAAGACCACGGTCGCGCGTATTATCGCTGAGAACTGCGGTATGTCGCTGTATAAGCTCAACGGCACGAACGCCTCCCTTTCCGACATCAAGGACGTCGTCGCGGACATCGGGACGTTCGGCGCGGAGAACGGCATCCTCCTCTACCTCGACGAGATACAGTACCTCAACAAAAAGCAGCAGCAGTCGCTGCTCGAATACATCGAAAACGGCGACATCACGCTCATCGCGTCCACGACCGAGAACCCGTATTTCGCCGTCTATAATGCTGTCATCAGCCGCAGCACGGTTTTCGAGTTCAAGCCGGTCAGCGCAGAGCAGCTCGTTCCGGCGATAAGGCGTGCGTTCAGTATCATGGCTGAGGAGCGCGGTTGCAAGGTCATCGCAAGTGACGAGATACTGCGGACCATCGCATTTTCATGCGGCGGGGACGTGCGCAAGGCTATCAACACTGCGGAGCTGTCCGTGATGTGCGGTGAGGTCGGCGAGGGTACGGTCACTGTTACTGAGGAGTCGCTGAAGATCCTCGCGCAGCGAAGCAATATGCGCTACGACCGCGACGGCGATCAGCACTACGATCTGCTGTCGGCGCTGCACAAGTCCCTGCGCGGCTCGGACGAGAACGCGGCTCTGCACTACGCTGCCCGTATCATGGAGGCGGGAGACCTCATCTCGCTGTGTCGGAGACTTCTCTGCGTGGCGTGCGAGGACGTCGGGCTTGCCTATCCGCAGGCGATAGTCGTGACGAAAGCGTGTGTGGATTCGGCATTGCAGCTCGGTATGCCCGAGGCAAAGCTGCCCATTGCGGAGGCTGTAATTCTGCTCGCGACATCGCCGAAGTCCAACAGCGCGTGCATGGCTATCGACGCTGCGCTGGCTGACGTGCAGAGCTCCGACGCGCTCGATTTTCCGCGTCATTTGCAGAATAAGCACTACGACGGCAAGGGCGCGAAGGTCGTTGGGCAACACTACAAGTACCCGCACAACTACACCAATCACTACGTCCGCCAGCAGTACCTCCCGGACGCGCTCGCGGACAGGGTCTACTATGAGTTCGGCGAGAACAAGCAGGAGCAGTCGGCGCTCGCGTACCGCAAGAAGCTGCTCGCGGAGGCTGAGGAATGAGGTTAGAGCACGCAGCGGCGTACTTCCGCGACCTCGCGGCTGCGCGTGACTTCTTCGTGAAGTACCTCGGGGCGGAGTGCGGGGAGATGTACCACAATCCCGCGACGGGGTTAAGCTCGTACTTCCTGAGCTTTGACTGCGGAACGCGGCTTGAGATAATGAGCAGACCTGAGCTTGCTGAAAGCTCCAAAGCTTCGGCGTGTGTAGGTTACGCGCACATAGCATTCGCTGTCGGGAACAGGGAGAAAGTCGATGAGCTGACTGAGCTGCTGCGGCGGGACGGGTTCAGTGTGGTAAGCGGTCCGAGGATCACCGGGGACGGTTACTACGAGAGCTGCATAAGCGGTCCCGAGGGTATCGAAATAGAACTGACAGCCTGACAGACGCAAAAAACCCCGACTTCAAGCCGGGGTCATTGTTTTATTCAATTGTCCGAAGATTTTAAGCGACTTTCATCACTTAGCTAAATTACCCTGTGGACTCACCCTTCCGGTTTAAATTTCAAGGTATTTCCTATTAATCATAGTACCACATTCCTTCGAATAGTAATCAAGCACTTACCTTCTCATTGGACTCACCTTTCATGCTTAATTTTCCAGCAGCTGCCAGACCGGTCAGCGCTGTATGTAATTCAAAAGCAATACTAAACTCTCATTGGACTCAACCTTCACACTAAAATTTTAGCGCTCTATCTAAAGACTCATTGTCGAAGTTTCAGATCCCTCTGTAATCCAATTGACTTTAGACATGAAGCCGTTTCTAATCAGCAATACGTCAGCCTTGTGATCAGATCCTGTTACTCGTAGCTTCACACGATCGGGACAAGCCAGAAGCCTATATCCCCTCTTACTCTGATCGGATCACTCAGCAAGCCCGCCGGCTTCACGCTGCTGACTCATTTCTCCTGCCATCGGACTCACACTCCCTTCCGCTATAGTATAATTTACATTGGGGCGATACCCCAGTCCAAGTAAATTCAGCTCGGGGATTACCTCCGGTCTCCCGTTTCCGGTCTGCCCTCGGTCTCTCCCTTTCCTTGATTATATATTACCACACTCTTTGGCGAATGTCAATAGTAATTTTCGATATTTCATGAGTTTTTAGTGTATTTCGTTATATATCACAATCCGAAGTAGATAAAATATACAAATTGTACAAAGAGAGGCTTTCGGGCAGAAAATACCTCTTGATTTTTCAGGATTTTTAGTGTATAATCAAATCATAATAAAAAGGCAAACGCCGGATCGGAGCATCATATGTCTGAAATGAATGAATACACCCCTGAGCTTTTCGAGCTCGTTGATGATGAAGGAAACAAGCGTAATTTCGAGCTCGTGGACGCTGCTGAAATAGGCGGCGAGCAGTACTTCGCTATGGTACCCGCGATAGAGGACGAGGACTTCCTCAATGCTGACCTCGACCTCGTGATACTCAAATCCATCGAGGAGGACGGCGAGGAGATACTCGCTTCGATCGACGATGACGACGAGTACGACAAGGTCTCCCGCTTCTTCTTCGAGCGTATGGAGGAAGCTCTCGGCGGCGATGACGATTTTGAGGACGACGAGAAAGATTACTAAAATTTTCCGAAAACATCTAAAAAAACTATTGATTTTTCAGAAATAACGTGATATAATATACTCAGAAAGAAAATATACTGCCTTGTGCGTGTAAATATAGTTTTTATAATCCAACACATAATTTTAGGGAATTTAGCTCCGGCTGTGGATTGCAGACCTCCCGCTTTGCGGAAGAAGGGAGCGTGAAGCAATCGGGCGGATACCCACCTGCTTCGTGCGGGTTTTATGCACTATATGACGGCAAGGCGGTTTATTTTTGCCCTTTTTTACACAATGTAAAACGGCAGCTCTTATGCGAGCTGCCGCTTTCTTTTTTATTGTTCCTTTTTATTTATGGTTCACTTTCTATTGCTCTGCCTGCGGCGAGACTCGCCTGACAGTCTATATACCGCTGATTGGAGCTTCCCCTGAATTTGATGACCCAGTCCTTTTGTGCAAGGATGAATGGACCGTCGATGAGGTAGTCCGTTACCGCCAAGAGCGCTCCCCAGCCGTGCTTGTCACGTTCGGCGTAGAGCTGCTCAAAGGCGTAGCCGGTATATGTAACTATATTAAGACCCAGCGCGTGTATCTGCTTTCCGAGCTCCGCGAGTGCGGGAGCCTGACAGAACGGCTCTCCCCCGCTGAACGTTGCGCCGTCCAGCAGCGGATTGCTCTTTATCTTCTCCAGCAGCTCGTCTGTATCGACGAGCGTTCCGCCGTTGAAGTCGTGCGTCTGGGGATTATGGCAGCCCTCGCAATTGTGCGGGCAGCCCTGAGTGAATATCGTAAATCTGATCCCGGGTCCGTCAACTATCGAATCGTTGACTGTTCCGGCTATCCTGAGTTCCATTATATCACCTTATACATCGTGCTTTACGCGGTCGCGTTCCTCGGAGCGCTTGCCGTTGTTGAAGCGGTCGAGCGTACCTACGAGGTAGCCGGTTATGCGGCGGATCCTGTCGAACGCAACGTTGTCGTCGTGCTCCTTACGTCCGCAGCACGGGCAGACATCTCCGATGATACCGGTGTATCCGCAGCAGGGATCGCGGTCAACGGGGTGGTTGATTGCACCGTAGCCGATACCGGATTCCTTCATGCAGCGGACGATCTTCTCGAAAGCTGCGAGGTTCTCGAGCGGGTCGCCGTCGAGCTCGATGTAGCTGATATGTCCGGCATTGGTGAGCTCATGGTAGGGAGCTTCGATCTTTATCTTCTCAAACGCGCTGATCGGATAATATACCGGGACGTGGAAGGAGTTGGTGTAGTAATCACGGTCTGTAACGCCCTCGATGATGCCGTACTTCTTGGCATCCATGCGAACGAAGCGTCCGGAGAGTCCCTCTGCGGGAGTTGCAAGGAGGGAGAAGTTAAGACCTGTGCGGTCGGATTCCTCGTTGAGGCGGTTCCTCATGGCTGTGATGATCTCGATACCGAGCTCGCGAGCCTCCTCGCTCTCACCGTGGTGAGCGCCGATGAGCGCCTTCAGCGTCTCAGCAAGACCGATGAAGCCGACAGAAAGTGTTCCGTGCTTGAGTATCTCGCCGACTGTGTCGTCCGGGCCGAGCTTGTCCGAATCTATCCATATGCCCTGACCCATGAGGAACGGGAAATTCCTTACGCGCTTCTGGCTCTGGATATTGAAGCGGTGCTTGAGCTGATCTATCGCGAGATCCATCATATCGTCGAGCATCTCGAAGAAGAGCCCTACGTTATGGTCAGCCTTTATCGCAAGTCTCGGAAGGTTGATAGATGTGAAGCTGAGGTTTCCTCTGCCTGTTACTATCTCTCTCGAGGGATCGTGCTTGTTTCCGATAACTCGTGTGCGGCAGCCCATGTATGCTATCTCTGTATCGGGGTTGCCCTCCTTATAATACTGGAGATTATAAGGAGCGTCTATGAACGAGAAGTTCGGGAAGAGTCTCTTTGCGGAAACTCTGCACGCGAGCTTGAACAGGTCATAGTTCGGGTCAGTCGGGTTGTAGTTGATACCGTCCTTGATCTTGAAGATGTGTATCGGGAATATCGGGGTCTCGCCGTTTCCGAGACCTGCCTCCTGAGCGAGCAGGACGTTCCTGATGACCATTCTTCCCTCGAGGGAAGTATCTGTACCATAGTTTATCGAGCTGAACGGGGTCTGTGCGCCCGCACGGCTGTTCATGGTGTTGAGGTTGTGTATGAGAGCCTCCATAGCCTGGTATGTGGCGCGGTCGGTCTCTCTCTCCGCATTTTTGCGGGCGAATTCCTGTATTTTCTTAATGGTCTCAGCGTCTGTGTGAGCGGAGAGGAGCTCAGCCTCCTTCTCCTGATAGCCGTTATCGTTAGCAAGGACAGGCTTGATACCGTACTTCTCGCCTAATTCCTTCTCGACACCCTCAGCTATCTCGTACTCGTTCTCGACTCCTGCGATGAGCGAGAGAGCTCTTGCGACGTTCTGAGTATATCTTGCGGCGTAGGTCTTCTTTACGCCATCAGCCATTGCGTAATCAAAGGTAGGGATGCTCTGACCGCCGTGCTGATCGTTCTGGTTGGACTGGATAGCGATACAAGCGAGAGCCGAATAGCTTGAGATGTCATTCGGTTCACGGAGGTAGCCGTGTCCGGTGGAGAAGCCGTTAGTGAACAGCTTCTGCAGGTCGATCTGCGCACAGGTGGTAGTCAGTGTATAGAAATCGAGGTCGTGGATATGGATATCGCCCTCGCGGTGAGCCTTTGCGTGCTTGGGCTCGAGGACATACATCTCATAGTATTCCTTAGCGGAGACAGAACCGTACTTGAGCATTGTGCCCATTGCGGTATCGCCGTCGATATTCGCGTTTTCACGCTTGATATCGCTGTCCTTTGCGGGACTGAAGGTCAGCTCGTTGAGGACGCACATCAGGTTGGTCTTCATCTCGCGCGAGCGTGTACGCTCATAGCGGTAGAGAATGTAAGCCTTCGCTGTTTTTGCGTGTCCCTTTTCGATGAGGACCTTCTCGACGAGATCCTGGATCTCCTCGACCGTCGGAGTTTTGCCGGGGTTGTTCTCTTCGTAAAGGCGGCAAACCTCGACAGCGGCATCCATAGCGGCATTGAAATCTGATCCGCCGCAGGACTGGGCTGCCTTGAAAATAGCGTTTGCTATCTTTTCGATGTTGAATGGAACCTTGCGCCCGTCTCTCTTCATAATATGGATTATCATTTAACGCTTAATACCTCCAAACTACTATATATTGTATCTGTCTTTCTTTGTTCTATATTAGTATAGAACAATTCAGGCAGTTTGTCAATTGTACAAGTTGATGATTAGAGCATTAATGGAGCGCCTGCATTTGTAGGAATTATGCATATTTCTTTTAAAAAATCCGTTTTCGGCTATTCTTCGTTGGGAAGATTTTCGTTCAGGCGAAGAAAAAGGGGTACTACAATATATTGTAGTACCCCCTGAACGATCATACAGTGTGGGTGAGGATGTATCCCTTGATGAGATCAAAGGCTGCGGCGCTGAGAGAGCCGGTCTCTGCCGACCAGTACTGCTCCTGGAGCGCGCCCTCCGCTGACTTCAGATCCAGCGACGAGCTGAGGTAGTACACGCCGATGCGGTCTGCCATTGCGAGCAGCTTGCTGTTGTAGTCGTTGACGATCTCGTTCGTCAGAGTCTCGGTCTCGGTGATGACCGGCGGATACTCCAGAACGTAGATGTTGACGTCCGGGGAAGCCGTGCGGATATTCGAGATAAGGCTGACATACGACGATATCATCTCGTCGGAGCTGTTCGTTCCGAGGTCGCTGCCGAGCATGAGGTAAACGTTCGTGGGCTTGAGAAGTCCGACCGCCTCGCTGATCATGACTACGCCGGAACTCGTCTCGACTTTCTCGGTCGCGCAGTTATATGCGTTGAGATTCTCGCTGCCTACGGCGTACTTGAAGCCGTATCCCGTCTTCATGCCGAGCAGAGTCTTGTCGGTGACGAGCATACAGGAATCAAGGTAGGAAGCGTCAACAGCCGCAGATGAGGCTATCGGGTTGGCTGCCTTGGGCTTCTCCGCCGACGAAGCCGTGGTCTCAGTCCCGCTGCCGGAAGGCGTCTGAGCGGTCTTGATGCTGTCTGCCTCGGACGATATCGAAGCGAATTCCTCGCTGAAAAAGCTCTCGTTGATGTTCGCGGCTACCATATATAGTACGAAGCACGCTGCAAATCCTATCGCGAACAGTATCACCATGAACCAGAAATTGAACCTGACCCTCGGTCTGCCGCGTTTTTTATTGGATATCCTCTGGATAGTTCTTCCTTTTGCCATATATTCTCCACGCTCCCGGGGGAGCTGCCGTTTTAAAGGGTACGGCTGACCGTTATATTGCTTTTTGCAGTACTAAAGTATATTATAACCTCATTCAGCGATTTTTGCAAGGGGGTTTTTGTTTTTTTGTGAGGATATACAGAAAATTATTTCCCCGAAACTTGCTTTTTTGAGCCTTGTATGATATACTTATCTTAAAGAGCATACTGAGGAGGCGTGCGTATGGACTGCATGAACTGCGGGAAGCCCATGGTACCGGGCGAATTCCGCATGGAACAGCACAGCACTGACAAGGGTATCTACTACGCTTACCCTATGGCGGCGTGGTATCAGGACGGCGTTAAGTACTGCGAGACGCCCCAGCGTTCTGCGTTCGGCTTCTACTGCCCGGACTGCGGCGTGCTCGCGGGAGTTTTCCGCTACACTAAGCCGGTCAACTTCTTCGGCACCTTCAACGCAGACCTCGACGATACGGTCGATGTCCTGCCGCAGAAGCAGTGTCCGGAATGTGAGCAGAGGTTCGACATCGACTATCCGAGATGTCCGTACTGCGGGTATGTTTTTGAATCAATTTAGCGGAGGTATAAATATGACTTACAAAGAGAGCTTCATTAAATTCATGGTGGACTGCGGTGTGCTGACTTTCGGCGAATTTACGCTGAAATCCGGCAGAAAGGCACCCTACTTCATCAACTGCGGCAACTACAAGACCGGTGCTCAGCTCGCTAAGCTCGGCGAGTACTACGCTGAGTGCATCCACGAGAACAATATACCCGTCGAGACGCTGTTCGGTCCCGCTTACAAGGGTATCCCGCTCGCTGTTTCGGCTGTCGTTGCGCTGAGCAACAAGTTCGGGATCGACGTTTCCTACTGCTTCGACCGCAAGGAGGCCAAGGATCACGGCGAAGGCGGTATGTTCGTCGGAAAGACGCTCACCGACGGCGAGAAGGTCATCATCATCGACGACGTCATGACCTCGGGCAAGGCGCTGCGTGAGTCCATGCCGAAGCTCAAGAGCGCAGCGGACGTTGACGTTACGGGCATGGTCATCACCGTTGACCGCATGGAAAAAGGCACCGGAGAGCTCTCTGCGGTGCAGGAGGTAAAGCGCGATTTCGGCGTGACGGTCTACCCTATCGTTACTATGGAGGACATCATCGACGCTATCAGGAACGGTATAGTTCCCGGTAAGGAGTATCTCGATAAGATGCTCGAGTACCGCGAGACCTACGGTATCAAATAATGAAACAAGCTCCCCTCGGGGAGCTTGTTTTTTTATTTGAATACCATCAGCAGGACCTGTGAGGTGAGCACGACCATGATGAGTGCAACGGGGTATGTTGCGGCATATGCGGAGGCAACGTCCTCTGTGCCGGCGGTGCTGATGAGCGTGCCGAGCGCAGGTGTGGAAGTCATTCCGCCCGTGATAGAGCCGAGGTTGTTCAGCAGGCTCAGCTTCATGACGTACTTCGCGAACAGGAAGCCGATTATCATCGGGACGAGCGTCATGATGATACCGTAGAGGAAGTACACCGGCTGGAAATAGTCAGCGAACTTCGCGCCGCCGGATACTCCTGCGCCGATGAGGAAAAACATCAGTCCGAGCTCACGGAAGACCTTGAGAGTCGAGTCCTTGGGCATTATGGAGATCTTCCCTATCCTGCCGAAATGTCCGAAAATAAGTGAAGTCAGCAAGCATCCGCCAGTTATGGACAGCGAGAAGTTGCCGAATTTGAACGAGCCGAGGAAGATGCCGATGACCGCCGCAAGTGCGAACGGCATGATGCCGAATTCATCCATCTGTATGAGCTTGTCGGGGGCTGCCTTCTTATTGCCCTTTGTATCGGCGTTTACGAGGAGCTCACGCTCCTTTTTCATGTCAGCCTTCATGAGCTTGGGGATTATCTGTACGAACAGAACCACGCCGAGCACTCCGAAGATATATGCGATACCGTAGCCGACCGAGACTGCCTTCTCGTACTCCACTGCTGCGTCCTTGGCAGCCGAGAAGCCGGGGGTGCTGGTAAGGGCGCCGGAGAGAAGTCCGGTCATGAGGGCGGAGAATTCACCGCTCTCGAGGTCTGTGAAGTTGCGTCCGACCAGTATGCATCCCGCACAGGCAAGTCCGCCGGAGACAATAATGATTATCGCAAGGAGAACGTAGGACTTGAAATTCTTCTTAAAGTTGCCGAAGAAGTTGGGTCCAGCGATGAAGCCGACCGCCGTTACGAAAAGTATCAGTCCGATGTTATCTACTATCTTGAGAGCGGAGTCAACGAAAGTCATCGACGAGACGACGTTGTTGAGTTCGTCCTTCTGGTTCACGACGAGCTGCGCGGTCAGCTCCTCGTGGAAGATACAGCCGTAAATGAGTGCGATGATGAATACTCCCGCGGTGCCGAGTGATATGCCCTTTATCTTTATCCTGCCCAGTATATAGCCGAGCGCTGCGATAGAGAGCACCGAAAGCATGAGGAACGACACGCTTTTTATGGTGAGTATGCCATTGAATAATTCCATTATCTTTACACAGTCTTTCTTTATCATATTTCATGGGATACGCCGGAGCTCCCGGCATATCCCATGCGCATTTTATCTTGTTTTCCTTGCGTAGTCCGGGAGCAGCTTCGGGGAGACGACTGAGGTCTCTATGCCTGCGGAAGCAAGCTCGGAATCGAACTTTCCGATGTGGTCGAGGTTCAGACCTGTGGGAGCTTCGGTCTCCTTTGCCTTTGCGGCAGCGTAGATACCGGCATTTCTGCCGAATACGATAACGTCAAGGAGAGAGTTGCCCATGAGTCGGTTGCGTCCGTGGATACCGCCTGCGACCTCGCCCGCTGCGTAGAGGTTCTCGACTCCGGTCACGCCGTAGGTGTCGATGTCGAGTCCGCCGTTCTGGTAGTGGAGGGTCGGGTAAACGAGGATAGGCTCCTTGCGGATATCAATGCCGTACTTGCCGAACATTCGCAGCATTGCGGGGATACGCTTCTCGATAGTGCCCTCGCCGTTCTTGAACTCGATCATCGGGGTGTCGAGCCATACGCCCATGCCCTGCTCGGTCTGTATGCCCTTGCCGCGGGCGGTACACTCGCGGATAATAGACGCCGCTGTGACGTCGCGGGTCTCGAGGGGGTGCATGAAGACGTCGCCGTCGATGTTGACGAGCTTTGCTCCGAGCGAGCGTACCTTCTCGGTAACGAGAGCGCCGAATATCTGCTCGGGGTAAGCCGTGCCTGTCGGGTGATACTGGAGAGTATCGGCGTAGAGCAGCTTAGCACCGGCTCTGTAGCCGAGGACAAGTCCGTCAGCAGTTGCGCCGTAGTGGTTGGAGGTCGGGAAGCCCTGATAGTGGAGACGTCCTGCGCCGCCTGTCGCGATGATGACTGTCTTAGCTCTCGCAACGAGGAGCTCCTTCGTCTCCATGTTCATAAGGACAGCGCCAGCCGCCTTGCCGTTCTTGTCGAGAATGATCTCGATAGCAGCAGTGAAGTCAACAACCGGGATCCCCCGGTTTATGACCTCGTCGCGGAGGGTACGCATTATCTCAGCGCCGGAGTAGTCCTTCGCTGCGTGCATACGTTTGCGGGAGGTGCCGCCGCCATGGGTGGTGACCATTGTGCCGTCGGGCTCCTTGTCGAACTCGACGCCGAGCTTGTTCAGCCACTGGATACACTCGGGAGCCTTAGTCACGAGCTTTGCGACGAGCTCCGGCTTTGCTGCGAAATGTCCGCCGCCGAATGCGTCAACGAAGTGTATCGCGGGTGAATCGTTGGGCTTGTCGGCAGCCTGAATGCCGCCCTCAGCCATCATCGTGTTGGCGTCGCCGATGCGGAGCTTGGTCACTATCATCGCCTTAACGCCGGCTTCGTCTGCCTCTATCGCTGCGGAAGCACCCGCTCCGCCGCCGCCGATGATGAGCACGTCTGTGTCGTAGTCCGGCTTGGAGAGGTCAACGTCTGCGGGAGCGATACGGCTGTGCGCCTGAAGGAGGTCGGCTAGCTGCGTGGGGACCTTTTCGCCCTTGTTCGGACCTGCTGTGAGGACCGTGAACTCGCCCTGCTTGTAGTCCGGGTGGAACTCTGCGAGGAGAGCGTCCTTTTCCTCGGCGGTCATGCGCCTCGGCTCGAGAGCAGCGTTGGCAGCTCTTTTCTCGGCGACTGCCTTTGCCAGCTCGTTGAATCTGTCTATCTTGTACATACGCTTCCCCTCCTTTACTTCTCGATGTCGCGGTTGTTGTACATATCCTTGAGCTCCTGCACGGAATCGACTGACTTCGCGATGAGCTCAGACATTTTCTCGTCGAATATGCCCTCGTTGATCTCATTCACGCGGTCGCTGAGGTGCTGGCACTCGGGAGCGATGTACTTGCCGTTGAGTCTGCGTGCGAGCATAGCCACCTGCGGGTGGGAGATGCCTGCGGGGCAGCGTGACGAGCACACTCCGCACATAACGCAGTCGAAGGAGAGCTCTGCGCACTTCTCGAACTCGCCACGCTGGGCGTATGCGATGTACTGCATTACGTTCAGCTCCTGCGTGCACGCCTTGGTGCAGGCATTGCAGCCGATACAGGCGTATATCTCTGGGTAGAGTTGCATCATCACCTGCTGGTCGGGCTTTATCTCCTCGATATCGTATACTCTCTTTTCGAGCGGGAAGAACGGAAGCGTTGCGACGTACATTCCCTCCTCGACCTCGGTCTGGCACGCGAGACAGCCGTGGAGCTGCTGCTGTCCCTTTATCCTGTAAATGGTCGCGCACGCACCGCAGAAGCCGTTGCGGCAGCCGCAGCCTCTAACGAGCTCATAGCCTGCGTATTCCATTGCGGTCATTATCGTAAGCCCCTCCGGCACCTCGTACTTCTTGCCGAAGAGATAAACATTCAACATTTTCTCCATTTCAAGTCCTCCAAATCAATACTCGTCGGGAAGCTCGCCGAGCTCGTCGAAGCGGAACACGGGTCCGTCTTTGCAGACGTACTTATTGCCGATATTGCAGCGTCCGCATTTGCCCACCGCGCACTTCATGCGCAGCTCCATGGTCGTGTAGACCTGTGTATCTGTGAAGCCGAGCTCCTTCAGACCAGCGAGCGTGAACTTTATCATGATAGGCGGTCCGCAGACGAGGACGGTCTTGTCTGTCGAAGGAGCGAGCTCCTTGACGTAGTTCGGCACGAAGCCGACGTGTCCGTCCCAACCCTCCTGCGGGTTGTCGATGGTGAGATCTACCTCGACGCCGGGGTCGTTCATCCACTCGTCGAGTATCTCCTGATAGTCCACGAGGTCGTCCTTCGAGCGGGAGCCGTATATGACCTGTATGCTGCCGTAGTTCTCGCGCTTGTCGCGGACGTAATTGATGACGGAGCGCAGCGGAGCAAGTCCGATACCGCCGGCGATAAACAGGAGATCCCTGCCCTTCAGCTCGGTCTCCACGGGGAAGTGGTTGCCGTAAGGTCCGCGGACGGTTATCTGCTGTCCGACGTCCATTGCGTGCAGCCAGCCTGTAAGGCAGCCGCACTTCTTTATGCTGAATTCCATGAATTCCTTGTTCGTCGGGGACGAGGTTATGGAGAACATTCCCTCCCCTACGCCGGGTACTGAGAGCATCGCGCACTGTCCGGGCATATGCTCGAAGAGCTTGCCGCCCTCCGGCGATACCACGCGGAAGGTCTTGACGTCGGGAGTGTCCTGCCTGATGTCAGTGACTACTCCTATCTTGGGTATGAGCGTTTCAATGCTGTTCATCACTTTTCCTCCAATGCTTTCATGACCTTGACGATGTTCATTGATATAGGGCACTTGGAAAGACATCTTCCGCAGCCTACGCAGCCGAACTCGCCGTCGTTGTTCTTGGGGAAGTATACCAGCTTGTGCATGAACCTCTGGCGGAAGCGTTCAAGCTGGGTAAGGCGGGGATTGCCGTGAGCCATTTTTGTGAAGTCGGAGTACATACACGAATCCCAGCAGCGGAAGCGCTTTATGCCGTGTCCTGTGTCGAAGTCCTTGATGTCGTAGCACTGGCAAGTCGGGCACACGAAGGTACACGTTCCGCAGCCGAGGCAGCTCTCGGAGAGCTCGCCCCATTTATCGGAGTTGAAGTACTCGTTGAGCTTGTCGCCGCCGAAGTTCTCAGTGGAAAGAGCGGCGAGCGGGAGCTTTTTGAGTATCTCGCGGGTCTTGGACTGCACCTCGTCGAGCTTGGCTGTGTCGCCTTCCTCAAGGAGGGAGGATATCGAGTCTATGAAGCGCTGACCCTTGTCGTTGTTGGCTTTGAAGAATATGCTCTCACCGTCGGAGAAGCAGGCTGCGTCGCCCTCGGGAGCTGTCGCGTCGATGCCGAAGGTGCCGCAGAAGCAGGTCTCGGCAGGGCGCGTACACGCCATTGTGACGATAGTACCGTGGTCGCGGCGGTTCTTGTAGTAGCTGTCCACGGGATCGGCAAGGAATACCTTGTCGAGGATAGTGAAGCTGCGCGCGTCGCAGGCTCTTACGCCGAATACGACGAAGTCCTCACACTCCTTGCGGGGGTCGATGACCTCGATGTTCTTGCCCTCGACCTTGAAATCCACGAGGGATTCGGTCTGCGGGAAGAAGAAATCCTTGGCGCTGCGGACGGTGTTCAGTCTGCCCGTCAGCTTCATGCCGGGCTCGTATTTCCTGTACTCAGCCTCGCCGTCGGGACGGTCTGCGGGGATATAGAGCGTCTGCGCGGAGGCTATCTTGCCGAAAAGCTCGCCGAGACTGTCTATAGCTATTTTCAGCATTACTCAACTCCCCTTTCATGAACGATCTTCGGCTCGCAGTCCTCGGTATCGTAATTGGTGAGCGGCGAGCGGGAGGTGGTGTCCTCGCCTGCCTGATACTCGCCGTAAAGTGAGTTTATATCCTTGATGAACTTGCGGTTGAGAAGGTGGAGGGGGATATTCTGCGGACACACGCGCGAGCACTCGCCGCAGTCCGTACATCTTCCCGCAACGTGGAACGCGCGGATGATGTGGAACATATTCTCCTCGAAGCTGTCGGCGGGAGCCTTGTTCTCAACTCCCGACTGCGGATTGTCGAAAACGCACTTCTCGCACGAGCAAGCAGGACAGACGTTCCTGCACGCATTGCAGCGAATGCACTTCGAGAGCTCGCTGCGCCAGAACTCAAAACGCTCCTCGGCGGTCATGTTCTCGAGCTTCTCGACCATATCGAAGCGGTCAGAGTCGATGACCTCACCGTCCTCGCCGATGAGTTCGTCGTAGATGACGTGCTTCTTGCTCTTGCAGGAAAGGCACTTCTCGAGCATTGCGTCAGCGAGCGGGAGGGTCTCGATGCCGTAGAGGGTCTCGACCTTCACTGTGTCGCCGTCGCGCTGTGCGCTGAGTATGCCTGTTATTCCCTTGGACTTTATCTTTTCAGCGTCGAGCTTGCCGTCGCTGGGTATGCCGACGATGTAGACGTTCTCGCGGATAATGCGGTGCTCCTTGATGAGCTGGTTGAAGCTGTAGGTGTCACACGGCTTGAGGAAGCAAAGTATCTTCCCCTCCTTACGGCTCTCCTTGATGAGGTACTTGGAGACGTTCGCAGCTGTGAAGTCGTCGTACACGAAGCCCTCGTCGAGCTCCTGTGCGGACTCGAATACTGCGGGAGTGACGTCGTAAACGAACTCGCCGCGCTTCCATCCGATGACGCGCGTTACGGTGCCGTCCGCGAGCAGCGCCTTGGCCTTGCTTATCATTGCTTCCTGCATCGTAAGTCCTCCAATCTGCGGTTCGGACCGAGCTTTCTGACTGCCTCGGTGAACTCATTCATAGTCTTTGCGAACTTCTGACCCTCCGCAGCGGATACCCACTCAACGCGGGTACGGTCACGCTCGATACCGAGGTAGTCGAGCATACTGAACAGGAGCGTCATGCGGCGGCGTGCGTAATAGTTGCCGGAGGTGTAATGGCAGTCTCCGGGGTGGCAGCCGCAGATGATGACACCGTCCGCTCCGCGCTGGAACGCACGGAGTATGAACATCGGGTTCACGCGGCATGAGCACGGCACGCGGATTATCTTGACGTTCGTGGGGTAGTTCAGGCGGTTCGTACCCGAGAGGTCAGCTCCCGCATACGAGCACCAGTTACAGCAGAACGCAACTATGGTCGGCTGGAAATCCTTGTTATCATTTACTTGCATATCGCGTCTACCTCCGCCATTATCTGACTGTTAGAGAAGCCCTTGAGGTCCATCGCTCCCGACGGGCAGGCAACGGTACAAGCGCCGCAGCCCTGACATACCGCGGGATTCACGCTCGCTACGCGGCGTATTGCTGTGGTGCGGTCGGGCATTCTGAATTCCTTGTCGGTATATGTGATAGCTCCGTAGGGACATACCTTCTCGCAGGACGAACAGCCGTTGCACATTAGCTCGTCCGACTGCGCAACGCAGGGGTTGCAGGTTATGCTGTTCTTGCAGAGCAGTCCGATAGCCTTTGCGGCAGCCGCGCTCGCCTGAGCTACGGTCTCGGGGATATCCTTCGGTCCCTGACAAGCACCTGACAGGAAAATTCCTGCCGTTGCGCTCTCTACAGGGCGGAGCTTGGGATGAGCTTCGGTAAAGAAGTCGTTGGTGTCCATCTGGGTAGTGAGCATCGTCGCGAGCGGGCGTGCGGTCTTGTCGGGCTCGATAGCCGCCGCGAGGACCACCATATCGGCATTGATATGGAGCTGCTCGTTGGCGAGAAGGTCAGACGCCTGTACGTCGAGCTGACCGTCGGACTTCGGAGTTACCTTGCCGACCATGCCCTTGATGTAGTGGACGTTGTACTGCTCGACGGCGCGGCGGTAGAACTCGTCGAAGTTCTTGCCGGGTGTGCGGACGTCGATGTAGAAGACGTAGACCTCGGTGTCGGGGTACTTCTCGCGGATAAGCATTGCGTGCTTGGCTGTGTACATACAGCAGATCTTCGAGCAGTAGGGCTTGCCCTTCTCGTCATCGCAGCGCGAGCCAACGCACTGTACGAAAACTATGGTGTGCGGGTGCTTCTTGTCGGACGGACGTAGGAGCGTTCCGCCGTTGGGTCCCGCGGCGTTCATCAGACGCTCGAGCTCGAGCGAGGTAACGACATCCGGGGAGTGGCTGTATGCGAATTCGTCGAATTTGTCGAGCTTTATAGGATTGAAGCCGGTCGCTACCACGATAGCGCCGTACTTCTCCTCAATGAGCTGATCCTGCTGCTTGTAGTCGATAGCGCCGACAGAGCACATCTTCGAGCACACGCCGCACTTGCCGGTCTTCATCATGAGGCAGTAGTTGGGGTCGATAGTCGCGACCTTGGGTACTGCCTGTGCGAACGGGATATATATGGCGGTGCGGTTGTCGAGTCCCATGTTGAACTCGTTCGGCACCTTCTTCATCGGGCATTTCTCCGTGCAGAGACCGCAGCCTGTACACTTTGTCTCGTCAACATAGCGTGCCTTCTTCTTTATAGTTACAGTAAAATTGCCCACGAAGCCCTTGACGTCAGTGACCTCACTGAAGGAGTGGATATGTATCTTCTCATTCTGGGCTGCCTCGACCATTTTGGGCGTGAGGATACACGCTGCGCAGTCGAGGGTCGGGAAGGTCTTGTCTATCTGAGCCATTTTTCCGCCGATAGTAGGCTGCTTCTCGACGATGTCAACGTCGAAGCCAGCCTCAGCGATATCGAGGGCGGTCTGTATTCCAGCGATACCTCCGCCGATGACGAGGGCTCGCTTCACTACGGGGCTCTCCATGGAGGTCAGCGGCGCGTTGAGGTGTACCTTCGCGACTGCTGCTTTTCCGAGGATAACAGCCTTGTCGGTAGCTGTGGCAATGTCCTTGTGTATCCACGAGCACTGCTCACGGACATTCGCTATCTCGACAAGGTAGGGATTCAGTCCTGCGGCAGCTGCTGCCTTGCGGAAGGTGTTCTCGTGCATTCTCGGGGAGCACGAGCATATAACGATACCTGTGAGCTTATGCTCCTTTATAGCGTCCTTGACAAGGTTCTGTCCGGACTCGGAGCACATATACTGGTAGTCCTGGGAGACTACGACTCCCGGCTCATGGCTGAGAGCCTCGGCAACTGCCTTTACGTCCACCGTTGCGGCGATGTTCGTACCGCAGTGACAGACGAATACTCCAATTCTCTGCATTTGCTCTGCTCCTCCTTACTTCGTGTATTTCCTGAATGCCGTAACGATAGCCTGCTGCGGGAGCTCATCGTCGAGGAGCTCCGGGATATCTGTCGGGACAAGGCGGTCTCCGCCCTGCTGACGCTCAGCGGCGAGCCTTACAGCCTCGACTACCTTTGCGGGCTCGACTCCGCGGGGACATCTGTCCACGCAGGCAAAGCACGTAAGGCACTTGTATATCGACTCGGACTTCATGAGGGTCTCGATGTCGCCCTTTTCGACCATGTACACGAACTGGTGCGGGTGATATTCCATTTCGTCGTAGGACGGGCACGTCGCGGAGCATTTTCCGCAGCGCATACACTTCAGCACGTTCGCTCCGCTCGAACGGAGGACCTGTTCCTTCAGATATTTATTCATTTGCACCCTCCTTGAGTCCGAGCGCCTCCGCGAGAAGCTCCGTGAAGTAGTACACAGGCAGCTCAGAGCCGGAATTCTTCCTGAGATTGTACATACACAACGGACAGGCTGTTATTATCATGTCCGCGCCCTGATCCTGCGCACAGTCCATTATCTTCGCGCTGCGCTTTGCAGCCTGAGCCTTGTCCTCCATTGTGATGTAGCCGCCGCAGCACTCATTGCGCTGGGCGTAGATAACAGGCTCAGCGCCTATCGCCCTGATGAAGTCCTCCATGATCGTGGGGTTCTCGGGGTCGTCCATTGCGAGAGCCTTTGCCGGACGCAGCAGCAGGCAGCCGTAGTACGCGGCTATCTTCTTCCCTGCAAGCGGGTTCGTTATCTTCTCCCTGAGCTTGTCGAAGCCTACGACGTCGCGCAGGAGCTCGAGGTAGTGGTAGACAGTCGTTTCGCCGTTATACGGAGTATCGAGCTGCATATAGGCATTGACCTTAGCCGCCATCTCGGCGTCGCGGGAAATATCGTAATTGGTCTGCTTGATGACATTGTGGCACGCCGAGCAGACAGTCACGAGCGGTCTGCCCGCGCTCTTTGCGGAATCGAGCACTCTTACCGCGGAGAGCTTGGTGGCTATCTCGTCTTTTGCGGTGGTGTAGGCTCCGCCGCAGCACTGCCAGTCCGCGGGCTCCTCGAGCTCTATGCCGAGTGCCTTAGCGGACGCTCTTGCATATTCATCGAGGTCCTTCGCCTTGTTGCGGAGGGTACAGCCGGGATAATATGTAAATGTTTCCATAGCAAATCCTTTCTGTAGGGGACGGCGGCCTCGACGTCCCATTATAGTTCAGAACGGTCCGCGTCAGCGGACACCGCAATTATTCACTATTCACTATTCATTATTCACTATTATTTGCGACCTTCGGGCGCATCACGCCATCTGCTCGGGGTGGAAGACCTCGTCGAAGCGATCCGCTGTGAGGAAGCCGAGCTCCACGCAGGCTTCCTTCAGTGAGATGTTGTCCTTGAATGCCTTCTTCGCGGTCTTGGCGGCGTTCTCGTAGCCGATGTACGGGTTGAGCGCGGTGACGAGCATGAGGGAGTTGTGGAGGTTGTGGTGCATTTTCTCCTTGTTCGCCTTTATTCCGACTGCGCAGTTCTTGTCGAATGAGATGATCGACTCCGCGAGCAGACGCGCCGACTGGAGGAAGTTGTACGCACATACAGGCATGAACACGTTCAGCTCGAAGTTGCCCTGCGAGGCTGCCATGCCGACTGCTACGTCGTTGCCCATTACCTGTACCGCGACCATCGTCACCTGCTCGCACTGGGTCGGATTGACCTTGCCGGGCATGATAGACGAGCCGGGCTCGTTCTCGGGAATGAATATCTCGCCGAGGCCGTCTCTCGGTCCGGAAGCAAGCCAGCGGACGTCGTTGGCTATCTTCATCATGTCAGCTGCGAGTGCCTTGAGGGCGCCGTGTGCGAACACTATCTCGTCCTTGGAGGTGAGGGAGTGGAACTTGTTGGGGGCTGTGGTGAACTGCTTTCCTGTTAGCTCACTGATAGCCGCTGCGGACTTCTCTGCGAAGCCTGCGGGAGCGTTGAGTCCCGTACCTACGGCAGTTCCGCCGAGGGCGAGCTCCTTCAGCTCCTCGCACGAGGAGAGGATCATCTTTCTGTCCTTTTCGAGAGAGGCTCTCCAGCCGCTTATCTCCTGCGAGAATTTAATGGGAGTTGCGTCCTGGAGGTGTGTGCGTCCGCTCTTGACAATGCCCTCGTTCTCAGCTTCGAGGCGCTTGAACGTAGCAACGAGCTGGTCTATTGCGGGTATCACCTTGTCCTCGAGGGCGATGACTGCGGCGATGTGCATTGCTGCGGGGAATGTATCGTTGGAGGACTGGCTCATGTTGATGTCGTCGTTGGGGTGGAGGAGCTTCGAGCCGGCTATCTCGTTGCCGCGGTTCGCGATGACCTCATTCGCGTTCATGTTGGACTGCGTACCGCTGCCGGTCTGCCATACTACGAGCGGGAAATGCTCGTTGAGGGCGCCGCTGATGACCTCGTCGCACGCCTGAGATATCGCAGCGAGCTTCCCGTCGGTCATCTTCTCGGGCTTGAGCTCGTGGTTCGCGAGCGCCGCGGCTTTTTTGAGTATGCCGAATGCGTGGGTAATCTCCCTCGGCATGGTCTCTATGCCTACGCCGATGAGGAAGTTCTCATGGCTGCGCTCGGTCTGGGCTGCCCAGTACTTGTCGGCGGGAACTCTGACCTCGCCCATTGAGTCATGTTCTATACGATAATCCATATTTATACACTCCCGGTCATTAATGTACGGCTTCTGCCGATTGATAAAAAATTATCATGTTATCTACAGAATAAGGCTCCGCCCATCCGTTCAGCTTCCCTCAGAGGAAAAATCGGGTCACCGAGCCTGAGATCACAGGCTCGGTATTCTTATGCTGCGTTCCGCCGGAGAGGATCCCCCTCCCGGAGCCGGTCCGGGCGCGCCTTGCTTATTCTATGGTGTTCACGCTGTAGGACAGCGTTGTGAGACTGTCGCCGAGGTGGACGTTCTCCACGACGACGTCAGCATGCGTCAGCTTCAGGTCATAGTGGGTGAAGTTCCAGAAGGCGTGTACTCCGAGCCCGACGAGCCTGGCCGCTTCCTTTTCGGCTGCCTGCTGCGGTATGCAGAGGATAGCTGCGGAGGGCTTGTGCTCCGCGCAAAACTTCTCGAGGTCGGCGAGGTCGAGGACGGTCAGCTCTCCGAGCTTCCTGCCGATGATAGCGGGGTCAACGTCGAATGCGCCGATGAGGTCGAAGCCCTTGCTGCGGAAGTCGATGTGCCGAGCTATGGCTTTGCCGAGGTTTCCCGCGCCGAGAAGTATCATCGGGGTCTGCTTGTCGAGTCCGAGTATCTTGCCGATCTGCGCGCGCAGGTCGCTGACGTTGTAGCCGTAGCCCTGCTGACCGAACTCGCCGAAGCAGTTGAAATCCTGCCTTATCTGCGAGGCTGTAAGTCCCATTTTTTCGGCAAGCTCACGCGATGATATGCGGACGTACCCGCTTGATTCAAGCTCTCCGAGGAATCTGTGATACCTCGGCAGACGTCTGATAACTGAGTTTGATATAGCGTTTTTTGACATCTGATATGCCTTTCTATGCGTTTGAGCCGCATTACATCATTTTATCGAGTCTTACCTTTATTTCGTCAAGGAAGGTCTTGGAATCGACCTTTTTCTTGTTGTCGAGCTTGGAGATGAGGTACAGGTCGCCGGTCATGACGCCCTCCTCGATAGTCTGGATAGTAGCCTTCTCGAGCTTGTCTGCGAAATCGCAGAGCTCAGGAGTGCCGTCGAGCTCGCCTCTCTTGCGGAGTGCGCCGCTCCATGCGAAGATAGTCGCTACGGAGTTTGTGGAGGTCTCCTCGCCCTTGAGGTACTTGTAGTAGTGGCGCTGAACGGTGCCGTGAGCTGCCTCGTACTCGTAGATACCGTCGGGTGAAACGAGGACGGAGGTCATCATGGCAAGGCTGCCGTATGCTGTGGATACCATGTCGGACATAACGTCGCCGTCGTAGTTCTTGCAAGCCCAGATATAGCCGCCGTTCGAGCGGATAACGCGGGCTACGGCGTCATCGATGAGGGTGTAGAAATACTCGATGCCTGCTGCCTCGTACTTGTCCTTGTACTCGTTCTCGTAGATCTCAGCGAAGATGTCCTTGAAGCGGTGGTCATACTTCTTGGAGATAGTGTCCTTGGAGGCGAACCACACATCCTGCTTGAGGTCGAGGCCGTAGTTCAGGCAGGCTCTTGCAAAGCCTGCGATAGAGTCGTCGAGGTTGTGGAGTCCCTGGATGATACCGTCGCACTTCTTGAAGTCGTGGATCAGCTCACGGGTCTCGTTGCCGTTCTCGTCAGTTACTACGAGCTCAGCCTTGCTGCCCTTGCTGACGCGCATCTCGGTGTTCTTGTAAACGTCGCCGTAGGCATGACGGGCAATGGTTATCGGCTTGGTCCATGTCGGAATGTACGGCTCGATGCCCCTGACGATGATAGGAGTCCTGAATACAGTTCCGTCGAGGGCAGCACGGATAGTGCCGTTCGGCGACTTCCACATCTGGGTGAGGTTGTACTCAGGCATTCTTGCGGCGTTGGGAGTGATAGTCGCGCACTTTACCGCTACGCCGTACTTCTTGGTAGCCTCTGCGGAATCTATCGTGACCTGATCCTTGGTCTCCTCGCGGTGAGCGAGTCCGAGGTCGTAGTACTCTGTGTTGAGTTCAACATAGGGTTCAAGGAGGGTCTCCTTTATCCACTGCCAGAGTATCCTTGTCATCTCGTCGCCGTCCATCTCAACGAGCGGCGTTTTCATCGTTATCTTTGCCATTGGCTCATACCTCCGTAACTTTTATTTGTTCATTGCCCTGCTGAGGAGCTCTAAGAATATGCCCAGCAGCACTATCATGATCATGATGATGACGTTGCGCACGACAGCCGGCACAAAGCTGATCTGGTCTGCCTTCATGCTCTTTACTGTGCCTGCGATAAAAGCGGTGAACACTCCTATCACTATCGCGAAGGTCAGGTCAGCGCCGAGGAATACCGCTGCGAGCAGTCCCAGCACGAAGCCGATGAGCTGCGGCAGGAATATCCACATCCAGCCTGCGCCGCGCTTTCTGCGGAAGGAGCTTGCGTCTACCTCCTGCTGCTTTATGCGCGCGTCTGTGATTATGTCGTCGATTATCTCTTTGATGTACATTTCCCCGTTCCCCTTCTATCATTTATTTCAGCAGCGGGAATGCTGTCAGTCCGAGCAGGACAAGCAGCATGACCGTGCCGATGACGTTGAACACCTTCTGTCCGGTGCTCATGTCCCCCAGTTGCTTTGTCTTGTATATTTTCAGGAACCAGACGAGCAGTATCAGCACCTCGAAGAATATCATCATCTCGAGAGGCGCTGCTGCACGCCCGGATTTCATCATGTACATTACTTCATCGACTCTCTTGTGTAGTCAAGGAGTCCGCCTGCAAGCATGATGTCCTTTGTGCGTCCCGAAAGCTCGCAGAGTACGGGTATCTCAGCGCCCTTGGTCTTGTTGAGGACGGTCAGCTCGGACTTTCCGGACTCGACTGCCTTCCTTACATCTGCGAGAACGAGCTCGTCGCCCTGATCTATCTTGTCGTAGTCAGCCTCATTCACGAATGTGAGCGGGAGGATACCGGCGTTGATGAGGTTAGCTCTGTGGATTCGTGCGAAGGACTTCACGAGGACTGCCTTTACGCCGAGGTAGAGCGGCGCGAGGGCTGCGTGCTCACGCGAGGAGCCCTGTCCGTAGTTGGAGCCGCCGACGATGATGCTCTTGCCGAGCGCCTTTGCTCTCTCCGGGAAGCTCTCGTCGCATACGGCGAAGCAGTGCTGCGAGATCTTCGGGATATTCGAGCGGAGCGGAAGTATCTTTGCACCCGCGGGCATGATGTGGTCTGTGGTGATGTTGTCACCGACCTTGAGGGAGACAGGTGCGTCGATAGTCTCAAGGAGAGGAGATGTCTCCGGGTAGGGCTTGATGTTGGGTCCGCGGAGTATCTCTACGCTGTCCATTTCCTCAGCGGGAGCCGGAGGTACGACCATGTTGTCGTTTATCGTGAATACCTCGGGAAGCTTGAACTCAGGCATATCGCCGAGCTCGCGCGGGTCTGTGAGGTAGCCTGTGAGGGCGGAGACTGCTGCCATTTCCGGCGATACAAGGTAGATCTGACCGTCCTTTGTTCCGGAGCGGCCCTCGAAGTTGCGGTTGAAGGTGCGGAGGGAGATACCCTTGGAGTTCGGGGACTGTCCCATGCCGCTGCAGGGTCCGCAGGCGCTCTCGAGGATACGCGCGCCGGCTTCGATGAGGTCGGAGAGCGCGCCGTTCTGTGCGAGCATATTCAGCACCTGCTTGGAGCCGGGTGCGATAGCAAGCGAAACGCTGGGGTCAACAGTCTTGCCCTTGAGGATATATGCGACCTTGAGCATATCAAGGAGCGAGGAGTTCGTACATGAACCGATACATACCTGATCTACCTTGAGCTTGCCTATCTCCTCGACGCTCTTGACGTTGTCGGGAGAGTGCGGGCAGGCTGCGAGCGGAACGAGCTCGCTGAGGTCGATCTTCAGCTCCTCATCGTAAACTGCGTCGGGATCCGCTGCGAGAGGTGTCCATACCTCCTCACGCTTCTGAGCCTTCAGGAACTGCTTTGTTACCTCGTCCGACGGGAAGATAGAGGTGGTCGCGCCGAGCTCTGCGCCCATGTTGGTGATAGTAGCTCTCTCGGGTACGGACAGGGTCTTGACGCCCTCGCCGCAGTACTCGATGACCTTGCCAACGCCGCCCTTTACGGACATTCTTCTGAGGACTTCAAGGATAACGTCCTTTGCCGCTACCCACGGACGGAGCTTGCCAGTGAGCTCAACTCTTACGACCTTGGGGCAGGTTATGTAGTAAGCGCCGCCGCCCATAGCTACTGCAACGTCGAGTCCGCCTGCGCCGATAGCGATCATACCGATACCGCCGCCTGTGGGAGTGTGGCTGTCGGAGCCGATGAGCGTCTTGCCCGGGATACCGAAGCGCTCGAGGTGTACCTGATGGCAGATACCGTTGCCGGGACGTGAGAAGTAAATGCCGTGCTTCTTGGCAACGCTGCCGATGAAGCGGTGGTCGTCCGCATTCTCAAAGCCGTTCTGGAGCGTATTGTGGTCGATGTATGCGACCGAGCGCTCAGTCTTTACGCGCGGCACTCCGATAGCCTCGAATTCGAGGTAAGCCATAGTGCCTGTTGCGTCCTGCGTGAGGGTCTGGTCGATACGAATGCCTATCTCACTGCCCTTGACGTACTCGCCGTCAACGAGATGTGCGCGAAGTATCTTTTCGGTAAGAGTTAATCCCATAGAGATCAGTCCTTTCATCATATATATACTTATTTTACTACATTTAAAATAGTTTGTCAAGAAATAAACAATGTATATTACAGGGACTTAACATATGTTTAGTTAGGGTAACAAAACATAATTAAACAGAGCAGGCTCCCCTGCGGGAGCCTGTCTTGCTGTCATAGTATTTTTTCGGCGGCGATGAACTCGTGTCCGAACATCCCATACCTGCCGTAAAATGTGAATCCGAGCCGGTCGTAAATGCGGCGTGCCGGGATATTATGCGGGGATACAAGAATATGCACGGACTCGCAGCCCTCGCCTCTGAGGACTTCAAAAAGCTGCTCCAGCATTACTGCTGACAGCCTCCTGCCGCTGTAAGCTGCGGAAATGACTATCCTCGCGATCTCGCGGCAGCTTCCACCGCGGAGCTCCCAGCAGTCAATGCCGTCGAGCTCGTTCTCGCGGACTACCGAGACCGCCCCGATGATGTGTCCGCCGTCAGCGAGCACATACAGCTTCCCGGCAGCAATGTCTCCGTCGGCAAGCGCCTCGGACGGGTAGGCATCGTCCCATGTGCAGCCGGGTCTGCCGACCGCTGAACGGTACAGTGCAAGCACCTCCGGTTTGTCGGAGGCGTCAGCCCTGCGGAAGACCGTTTCAGACATCGTTCCTGATGATGTCCTCCGGGGTCTCGCGCTTTACTGCCACGCGCGACTCGCCGTTGTTGATAAATACAACAGCAGGCTTGGGGATACGGTTGTAGTTCGAGGACATGGAATAGTTGTACGCGCCAGTCGCGAGAACTGCCAGAATGTCGCCGGAATCAGCGTGCTGGAGAGGCATATTCTCGCCGATGAGATCGCCGCTCTCGCAGCATTTTCCCGCAATGGTGACCTTCTCTGTGCGCTCCTCCCCTGCCTTGTTGGCAACGACTGCCTCATACTCGGACTGGTACAGGATATAGCGCGGATTATCGGGCATTCCGCCGTCTACGGAGATGTATGTGCGTATGCCGGGTATCTCCTTGCGTGCGCCGACTGTGTAAAGCGTGATACCTGCGGGCGCAGCGATGGAGCGTCCGGGCTCTATGTACATCTCAGGCTGCGCGATGCCGAGCTCCGCGCACTTCTTCTCCACGACTGCGGAGACGCGGCGCAGGTATTCCTCGAAGGGAGCGGGGTCGTGCTCGTTCAGGTACTTTATACCAAAGCCGCCGCCGAGGTTCAGTCCCTTTACCTCGTAGCCGAGCTCGTTCTTTATCTTCGCGATGAAGTCCAGCATTACGCCCGCTGCCGCCTCAAAGGGGTCGATGTCGAAAATCTGCGAGCCGATGTGGCAGTGCAGTCCCACGAGCTTCACGAACTTACACGCGACTGCTTCCTTTACTGCCTCGAATGCCTCGCCGGTCTCGAGCGCGAAGCCGAACTTGCTGTCTATCTGACCGGTCAGGACTGCCTTGTGGGTGTGGGCGTCGATACCGGGCTTGATACGGAACATGATGTGCGGTGTCTTGCCCATTTTCTCCGCGAGGGCTTCAAGTCTGCGGAGCTCGGGGAGATTGTCCACGATTATGTGTCCTACGCCGTTCTCGAGCGCGTAGCGGAGCTCCTCGTCGGTCTTGTTGTTGCCGTGGAAGCCGACCTTCTCCATGGGGAAGTCTGCGCTGACTGCGGTGTAGAGCTCGCCTATCGAAACAGCGTCCAGACCGTCGCCCTCGCTCGCGACTATGCGGCATATCTCCTTGCAGCAGAACGCCTTGCTCGCGTAGTGGACGTATCCCCTGCCGTTGTAGTATTTCTGCATACTCTCGTGGAAGCGGCGGAGGTTCTTCCTCACCATCTGCTCGTCCATGACGTACAGCGGTGTGCCGTACTGTGCTGCAAGCTCAACGGTGTCGATACCGCCGACTGTGAGGTGTCCTTTTTCGTTCACACCAAGATTTTCAGATACGAACATATTTATCATTCCTTTCTGTTATCATTCGTCAGTTTCTTCATCGTCGTCCGCAATGTCCTCGATTATCTGCCTGAGCTCCTCCACGCCCTCGAAGGTCTGCGAGGAGAACGGTATGACGTGCATATCATCAAAGCACGATATTTCGGTGCGGAATGCCTCCATGCGCTTCTCGCGCTCGGACTTGCTGAGCTTGTCTATCTTCGTCAGGACGAGCACGAAGGGCATTTCCGTGTCGATGAGGTAGTTTATCATCTGCACATCGTCCTTTGTGGGAGCATGGCGGCTGTCCACGAGCATGAAAACGAGCCGTATGTCCCGGTCGGAGCTGAGGTAGCCCTCGATGAGGTCAGCCCAGCGCTCCTTCTCGGACTTCGCGACCTTTGCGTAGCCGTAGCCCGGCAGGTCAACGAAGTAGATGTTCTCCAGACCGTAGAAATTTATCGTCGCGGTCTTTCCGGGGACGGAGCTCACGCGGGCGAGGTTCTTTCGGTTGAAGATCTTGTTTATCAGCGTGGATTTACCGACGTTTGAATGTCCGGCGAAGGCTATCTCGATGCGCTCCGGCGGAGGCAGCTGCGAGAACTTGCCGTATGCAGCGGTAAATTCAGCCTTGTTATAGTTCAGCTTCATGAGCTTCACCCCTTATTTTCTGATGAGCGCCGTGTCGAGGACGTCCGTCAGCTTCTCCGCAAATACGAACTCCACTGCGCCCTTTACGGCGTCGTCTACCTCCTCGAGGTCGGGCTTGTTGGCGGATGGAATAACTACGGTCCTGATTTCCGCCTTGTACGCAGCCATGGTCTTCTCGCGCAGACCGCCTATCGGGAGCACCTTTCCGTGGAGGGTTATCTCGCCGGTCATCGCGACGTCCGCACGGACCGGTATCCCGGCAAGCGCGGATATAAGTGCAGTCGTTATGGTGACGCCTGCGGAGGGACCGTCCTTCGGGACTGCGCCCTCGGGAGCGTGTATGTGGATGTCGCTGTTCTTGTAGAATTCCTTGTCTATGCCATAGCTGTCTGCGACGCTGCGGACATAGCTCACTGCTATCTTCGCACTCTCCTTCATGACGTCTCCCAGCGAGCCCGTGACCTCTATCTTGCCTGTTCCGGGCATTACGAGGACTTCGAGCGGCATGAGCACTCCGCCTACGGACGTCCATGCGAGACCGTTGACCACACCCACCTGATCGAGCTTGGAGGAGAGGTCGGGGAGGTACTTCTGTACGCCGAGGAAGTCGTGGAGATCTTTCTCCTTCACTGTAACGCGCTTGACCTCTCCGGCAGCTATTTTCCGGGCGGTCTTGCGGCAGAGCGACGCTATGCACCTTTCGAGCGAACGCACACCGGCTTCCTTTGTGTAGAAGCGGATTATCGCGTCTATCGCGGCATCGTCTATCTTCAGCTGCGATGACTTCAGACCGTGCTCCTTCAGCTGCTTGGGGACAAGGTGCTCCTTCGCGATATGGAACTTCTCCTCGGCTGTGTAGCTCGGGAGCTCGATGACCTCCATGCGGTCAAGGAGCGGTCCGGGGATAGCCGAGACGTTGTTCGCGGTCGTGATAAAGACTGCCTTGCTGAGGTCGAACGGCACCTCGATGAAGTGGTCGCGGAAGGCGTTGTTCTGCTCGCTGTCGAGCACCTCGAGCATTGCCGAGGACGGGTCGCCCTTGATGTCGGAGCAGAGCTTGTCGATCTCGTCGAAAAGTATGAGCGGATTGGCTGTGCCTGCCTGCTGTACGGCGGTGATGACACGTCCCGGCATAGCGCCGACGTAGGTCTTTCTGTGTCCGCGTATGTCAGCCTCGTCGCGGACGCCGCCGAGGGATACTCTCGCGTACTTGCGTCCCATAGCCTTTGCCACGGACTTCGCAACGGAGGTCTTGCCTATTCCGGGAGGTCCCGCGAGGCATATTATCTGTCCCTTTATCTCGGGGTTGAGCATATGGACTGCAAGGAACTCGAGTATGCGCTCCTTGACCTTTTTCAGTCCGTAGTGATCCTTTTCGAGAACGGCTTCGGCCTTTTCCATTGTCATCTTCGCCTTGGAGTATTTGCCCCACGGAAGGTCGATGACGGTATCGAGGTAGTTCTTGATGACGAAGGCTTCCTGCGATGAGGGCGGGAGCTTGGTGAGCTTATCGGCTTCTTTCAGGAGCTTTTCGCGGCTCTTGTCGTCTATTTTCAGCTCCATGATGTCGTTGACGTATGCGAATGCGTCGTCGGAGTCGTCCTCGCCGAGCTGCTCCTGTATTATCCTCATCTGCTCACGGAGGTAGTACTCGCGCTGACCCTTGTCGATGCTGTTCTTGGTCTGCTCGTTGATGAGGTTCTCGAGCTCGAGTATCTCGACCTCTGAGCTCAGGCACGCGAAGAGCACGCTGAGCTTGTTGATTATGTTGGACTCCTCGAGGAGGGTCTGCTTGTCGCGGTAGTTGAGGTTGCAGTTGAAGGTAACTGTCTCGAACAGCTTATACGGAGAATCCTGCGTCATCACGGACGTGAGGAGCTCCTTGGGCATTCTCGGGAAGAATGCGGAATAGCGCTCGAAGATGTCCTTTACGGAGCGCATGAGTGCCTCCGCCTCGACCTCGTCGTACTTCGCGCGGGAGTAGGTCGGGGTGCGCTTGACCTCTGCACGGAGGGTCTTGCCGTCGTCGAAGAGGCGGACGAGATTTGCCTTGTATACGCCCTCGACGAGCACCTTCATCACGTTGTCCGGGAGCTTGAGCACCTGCTTTATCTCCGCGACTACGCCGACTTTGTAGAGGTCGGACGCCTTGGGGTCATCGACGTAGGCTTCGTGCTGGGTCACGAGGAAGAGCTTACCGCCCTCCTTCAGGGATTTTTCTATAGAAGCCTGCGACTTGTCGCGGGCGACGTCGAAGTGCATGACCATTTTCGGGAAAGCAACAAGTCCGCGCATCGCGACGGCGTAGAAGGTGTTGCTGTTCTCGGTGTTTTTATCACTCTTAATGGTCTGTTCCATATTTATCACCACATTTCAGATGTTTTCTTTCTCAATAGCGAGCTTTCTGTATGCTCTTTTATATTATACTATAAATAAAAACAAAATGCAAGTCCCGGAGGGGTGCCGGACACTGCAGGAATGCTGAAAAGAACGTAAATAAGTTTAATTATTCGGCATAAATCGGTGTATTGAATAGTCAGCGGCGGCAGAGTTAGTGCATATGTACTAAATTTATCATCATCTTGAAATTTTTCTTTACTTTTTGTTGATTTCGTGTTATGATATACTATAGGTGAATGCAGCGTGGGAGAATTCTGAGCATTTTGTGAAAAAGCACTTTACTTTTGCGAAATAATGTGTTAAAATGTAAAGTGCAGAACTGCTCCCCGGGAATGCCCCGGCGCTGCGGTGCTGTCCGCTATCTTCAGCCCTTCAGGGCAGATTGGAGCTATTACTATGATCGACAAAATAAGATCGGAAAGCATGGATATGCTCTTTGAGGCTATCCTCACTCTCGACTCCGTCGAGGACTGCTACAGATTCTTCGACGACCTCTGCACGAGCATCGAGCTCAAGGCTTTCGCACAGAGACTTCAGGTCGCGAAGCTGCTTGACGAGCACAGAGTCTACAACAGCATCGTCACCGAGACCGGCGCAAGCACAGCTACGATAAGCCGCGTCAACCGCTCCCTCAAGGACGGCAACGACGGCTATGATATGGTATTCAAGCGTCTTGAAAACAAGAACGCTGACAAATAAGAAAGGAATGGTCTCATGAAAAAAACGGGCTTTTTGAAAAGGTCGATAGCGTGCCTCTCAGCTGCTGCCACGATCATCACAGCCTGCCCGATGTCTATGTCCAACGCTGCGGTCATCGACACGGAAAACCCCAACAACTACGACAACTTTGCCGAGGCGCTGCAGCTCGCGCTCTGCTTCTATGACGCGAACAAGTGCGGCGATAAGGTCGGCGAGGACGGCTACTACAAATGGCGCGAGGACTGCCACGTCAAGGACGCTGAGATCCCGCTCCAGCCCATGAACCCCATGCCTGAGCTCTACGGCGAAGCCAAGAACGACGGCTCCGAGAACGGTCAGAAGCAGGAGGAGAAGGAGGACAAGCAGCCCCTCGGCGAGGGCGACGGCGACGGCGGTCTCAGTGCTGCTACAGGTCTCTACGAGGGCGTCAATATGTCCTCTGAGTTCATCGAGGCGAACAGAGAGTTCCTTGACCCCGACGGAAACGGTACCCTCGACCTCACAGGCGGCTGGCACGACGCCGGCGACCACGTCAAGTTCGGTCTTCCCGGAAGCTACTCCGCTTCAACTGTCGGCTGGGGCTACTATGAGTTCCGCGATGCTTACATCGAAATGGGTCTCCAGAAGCACATCGAGGACGAGCTCCGCTGGATAAACGACTACTTCATGAAGGTCACATTCCTCGACGACGAAGATAACGTAGTTGCTTACTGCTATCAGGTCGGCGAAGGAAATAACGACCATAACTACTGGTGCGCTCCTGAGCTCCAGGTGGACGACACATACGTTGCTTCGTCTTCGTGCGCTGTCAAGCGTCCGGCTTACTTCGCTACCACCGAGATGCCCGCTCCGGATCAGTGTGCAGGAGCTGCTGCATCGCTCGCTATCAACTACCTCAACTTCAAGGATACAGACCCCGGTTACGCTGCCGACAGCCTCAAGTACGCAAAGGCACTCTATGAGTTCGCTGTTGCTACTCATGAGGAGGAATGGGAGCCCGGCACAACTCCGAGCTCGCTCGTTCTCGGCTACGACGGCGGCTTCTATCACTCCAGCTACGACTACGATGAGCTCTCATGGGCTGCTGTATGGCTCTACTACGCTACAGTCGCTGAGGACGAGTCCTACAAGGACGAGGCTTACGACAAGTACATCGAGGCTATCATCGCCGTTGATGAGGATACTACCAACGCCAAGGGCGCTCACCCCTACACCGGCTACATGAAGCGTATCATCACCGATACCGGCAACTGCTGGCAGAACATCTGGGTACACTGCTGGGATACAGTATGGGGCGGAGTTTTCGCTAAGCTCGCTCCTATCACAAACACCGCCCGCGACTGGTACATCTTCCGCTACAACCTTGAATACTGGTCGGGCTGCGCAAGCACTATCGACAGCTCCGAGTGGGGCTATGAGCCGGTTCACGGTCACAAGTACTTCGGCATGGACGACTTCCTCTGGAATACTCCCATGACCTGCGACGAGATACCTGCCCTCAAGGACAGCGAGACCAGCGGCGACTTCATCGCCAAGTCTCCCAAGGGCTGGGCTGTTGTCTCCGGATACGGCTCCGCACGTTACAACACCGCAGCAGGTCTCTGTGCGTGCGTTTACGCAAAGACCACTGGCGATGACACCTTCCTCCCCTGGGCTAAGGCTCAGATGGAGTACATCCTCGGAAACAACCCCATGGGCTACGCTTATGAGGTCGGCTACGAGCACAGCTACGCTTCACAGCCGCACCACCGTGCTTCTCACTGCTCTGCAACTCAGAGCCAGGAGGATCCGATCGTTCAGGTACATACCCTCTGGGGCGCGCTCGTAGGCGGTCCTGACCTCAAGGATTACCACCACGACGAGACAAAGGATTACATCTACAACGAAGTCACCGACGACTACAACGCAGGCTTCTGCGGCGACCTTGCAGGTCTGTACTACTTCTACGGCGCTGAGGGCAAGGAGCTCGCTGACAAGAACTATATCCTCCCCGACTTCGATATGTCCGCCAACGCTGCCGGCTATGACCAGATCGACGAGAACGGCGATCCGCTGCCGACAGGTTACTACGTCGGAGGTGCGAAGGCTCAGGAGAAGGAGGACGGTATCCAGCTCAAGATAGTTCTCCACAACAGAACTGTTGACCCGCCGAGATTCAAGTGCGACGTCAAGGCAAGATACTACTTCAATATCCAGGAGCTCCTCGATCAGGGCTACGACGAGACCTACATCACCACCCGCATCGACTACGATCAGGAGGCTGGCTACACCAATAACGCTCATCACGCTGTCCTCACAGGTCCGTTCAAGTATGACGACAACGGCAACTACTACGTTGAGGTGACATGGGAGAACTGCTCGTTCTACGGCAGCCGTGTTTACCAGTTCGCGCTGACTACCAAGTTCGACGGCGAGCTCAATGTCTACCCCGAGTGGGATTCCACCAACGACTACAGCTATGAAGAACTCATCAGCTTCGAGGACGTTAACGCCGCAGAGCAGATCACCAATAAGATCACGCTTTACGCTGACGGCGAGCTCATCTGGGGCGTTGAGCCGGACGGCACTTCCGCTGACTCTCTCGCTCCCGCAAAGACCCTCTACGGCGACGCAAACTGCGATAAGGAGGTCAATATGGCTGACGCTGTATTCATCATGCAGAATCAGGCTGACCCCGACGAGTTCGTGATAACCGAGCAGGGCAAGATCAACGGCGACGTTTACGGCGGCGGTGACGGCATTACCAATCAGGACGCACTCGCTATCCAGCAGTATGAGGCTGGAATAGTCAAGGAGCTCCCGGTAAAATCCGCATAAAAACACAGAGGGTGACTGAGGTCGCCCTCTTTTTTATCGTATAACGATTATGATAGAGGGCGCACGGAATGCGCCCATACAATCATCTGTCATACAAAAAAGGGACTGCAAGCGCAGTCCCTTTCTGATTTCCATTCTATATTATAGTGAACGCCAAAATATTTTGTCGTTTGCTATATACCATTTTATTCTATCGTGAGGTGCATGGGTATGCCGTTCTTCATGACGGGAGCTATCTCACCCTGAATGAGCGGGAGCAGATACTCGGTCGCGGCAGGCATGATGTCGTTGCCGTCGTCGTTTATCCACTCAGCCGGGAAGAACTTCTCGGAATTGGCGGTGTTGAGGGCATCCGTAGACTCGATCGAGCAGGTGTAGGGCGCGTTGGAGTCACGTCTGAAGACCATTGTGCAGCCGGTCTTGCCGGACAGTCCCGCTTCAACTGCTGCCTCACCGATACGCTCGGACTCCTGTATGTCCGTGAGCGAGGCGATGTGCGAGCTGCACCGCTGCATGACGTTCAGCTCAATGGAGCGCACCTTGCAGCCTATCTCGTCCGAGACAAGGTTCTCGAGGAACTTGCCTATGCCGGACAGATATGTATGTCCAAAGGCGTCTTTCTTCGCGGACTGGTAGCTCTCTGCGGCGAAGCGTCCGTCGGGGGTCTTGATACCCTCGGAGACTGCCACGATAACTGCTCTGTGGCGCTGCATCTGACGCTTGACGTCAACGATAAAGCGGTCAGCGCTGAACGCTCTCTCAGGCAGGTAGATGAGGTGCGGAGCGCTCTCGCCGTTGGCTCTGATACAGCTCGAAGCTGCGGTCAGCCAGCCGGCGTGACGTCCCATACACTCTATAATAGTAACGGAGGGTATGCTGTAGACGTTGCTGTCGCGGGTTATCTCCTGCACGGTCGCTGCGACGTACTTCGCAGCAGAGCCGAAGCCCGGGCAGTGGTCTGTCACGCAGAGGTCGTTGTCGATAGTCTTGGGGATACCGATGACCCTGATGTCGTTGATATTGTTGTCGCGGTAGTAAGCCGAGAGCTTCGCGACGGTGTCCATGGAGTCGTTTCCGCCGATGTAGAAGAACATCCCGATCCCGTTCTTGCGGAAGATGTCGGTGATGTGCTCGTAGACAGCGCTCTCCTTATGGTAGTCCGGGAGCTTCATGCGACACGATCCGAGCACTGCGGACGGCGTGCGAAGGAGCAGCTCGTAGTTGTTATCGTCTGTGAGCTTGCCCGAAAGATCGACGAGCTGGTCGCCGATGATACCCTCGATACCGTTGAGGGCGCCGTAGATACGGTCAATGTCTTCTGAGCGCTTGCCCGCTCTGAAAACTCCGCCGAGCGAGGCGTTGATAGCGCAGGTCGGTCCTCCCGACTGTGCAACAGCTATATTCATATTCATTTCCGGTATCGGACTTTTATGCTGCCCGAACCGTTCCTCCCCTGTTTTAAGCATTATTCAGTATTATTCATTATATCATGTTTTCGGAAATATTGCAAGCGGTCACGCAGAAAAAAACACGCGCACACACCTTTCAGCGATGTAACGCTCAGATAAGCCCGAAGTGACGCAGGGCATTCGCGATACCATCCTCCTCGATGGGCGTCGTGACGTAGGAAACATACGGGTAGATGTGCTCGGCGCCGCCCATTGCGATACTGTTCGGGACCGCCTGAAGCATGGGCAGATCGTTCATGCTGTCGCCTATCGCGTAGGCGTTATCCGGCGAAATGGCGAGCTTTTGCAGCACATAGTCTATCGCGGTCGCCTTGGAATAGCCGCGGGGAACGTTCTCGTAGAAGCGATTCCCGCGGTCGATGATGTCGTAATACTCCCCAATCTCACTGCGGATACGCGCCATATCAGTGTGCTCGTTCGACCAGAAGACGAACTTGTCGTAGCCGAAGCCGGGATCATCGACCTGCCTGTCCATAGGTATGCCAGGCTTTACAAAGTGCCCGCGGAACCAGTCAAGCTGAGGGTCATATTCAGCGAGGTCGTCGAAGAAATAGCCCTCGCGGCGCTCGTAGACCGGCGTGCAGCGGCATTCGCGGAGTATACGGGCGATTTTCCGACAGAGGGACTGCTCCTGCGTGTGGTAAAGCTCGACGCTGCCCGCGATCTCGATGTAGGTGCCGCAGCCGCACAGCATACCGTCAAAGCCGAGCGCGAGTACCTCCTTACTTATATTAAAGGCGGTGCGACCACTATTTATAAAGGTGTAGTTCCCGCGGCGGCGCGTTTCGGCTATCGCCTCGCGGGTACTGGCGGGAATGAGCATACGGTCGTCCTCGGTGATGAGGGTGCCGTCTATGTCAAAAAAGATGATGGAAGGCATACAAAAACTCCTTGAGAAATATGGTGAACGTTAACAGTCTGTGTCGAACCTTGTACCACTCAATATTATATCGCTCTGTAACTTTTTTGTCAAGAAATTGCAAAGCCGTTATACTATCTGAACAGTGTTTTTACGCACTTTTGGTCGAAAAATCATATGTCAAAAATATGTTCTCAGCACAAATTATACCGTCTGTAATCAAATTTCGGAGCAAGTTGTTACAGATTTGTAATTTTTAGTCGTTTTATGTTTTGTGAAGTTAATTTTGAATTTACAATTCGTTCATTGCTTATACATATAATATGTGCCTTTTTACCCTAACCGGAACAGATATAGTGCATAATTTTGGTCGCAAAATGGAAAAACTCCCAAAGGTATTGCCTTTTTCAGCCAGCTGTGTTATCATAGACACAGTCCGAAAGGGACTGAAATTCATTACGTTCTACGAAAGGATGAGTAGATGAGAAACGCTAAGTTAATAGCGGTTATCTTAGGAATGTCCACCTCTTGTATGTTCAGCAGCCTGTGTGTTGCTTCCGCGACTGAAAACAATACCCTCGAGGTAAGCGCAGAGGTCGTTGAGGCAAGCGAGCAGAGCCTGTTTGACACAGCACTTACTCCAATTGAGAACATTGCTGTTTCGCTCACGAATACAGCGTCCGCAGCCGTTACTGAAACTCCGGTCACAGCAGAGACAGCTACAGAAACAGAGACAGAAGCTGTAGAGACCGAAGCTATCACACCCGAGACCATTGACATTGAGAGCAACTCCGATGACTTCTACAACGTGTTTGATATCTTCAACGCGCATATGGAATACATCGGCACAACGACTACGGAAACCACAACCACAACTACTACAACTACTACAACTACTACAACTACAACGACGACCACCACGACTACGACTACTACAACAACTACGACCACCACTGCTCCGCAGACCACGACAACTGCCCTCCCTATCTCAGATGCAGACTACATTCTCCTCTGCAACGCGGTAGCTCACGAGGCTGGTTCCTCCTGGATCTCTGAGTACAACAAGGCTCTCGTAGTTGAGGTCATCATGAACAGAGTCAACAGCCCGTCGTATCCGAATACGATCTATGGAGTACTTACACAGCGCTATCAGTTCTCAGGCGCTTCCTCCTATGTTGACCTTGGGACATTCTCGAGCAAGGTTACTGACAGCGTAAAGAACGCAGTTCTTCTTTACTTCGCTGATCCTTCGCAGTTCAATCACGGCTATACCGGATTCTACGGTGACGGATATCAGAATCACTTCTCGTGATCGCAAAACTGAAAAGCATGAAACGTACCGCACTGAAAAGTGCGGTCTTTTCATTTTGTGCGGACTTATTTGACCTACATTTTATTTGATTTATGATGCTAATTGTGGTATAATAGAAAAGTTGGGAGGGATCGGATTGGATATAGTTCTCTGCGCCGTATCTGCAGCGGCGCTCGATATATGCCTGCTGGTGCTCATCATCGCGGCGTACCGCGAAAAACATACTGAAAAAAAGAGCTGGAACAGGCTCATTCACAATATGGAGCTCGCCTCGTCGGAGGACGTCTATGAGCTCGGCTGCGACGAGATTCTTATCGGGAGACACGCCTCCGCGGACATTCGTCTGCCCGACCTCTCGGTCTCGCGCTACCACGCTATGCTCACTGTCAATGCGAGCGGCATCTGGACCATCACTGACATCGGATCGAAGTCGGGGCTGTTCGTGAATGGTAATCTCGTAAAGAAGGCTGTCCTCCGCGAGAACGACATCATCGGTCTCGGGAACAGACGTCTCGTGTTCAGGAGGAGGGGCGGAAATGGTAAATAATCCTATAGCTTACCTCTTCTCGTGCATATTCGTGCTCGGTGCGCACATAGCCATACTCGCGAACGTCATGCTCACTGACGGCGGCGGCGGGAGCTTAGTACTGCTGGCGGCGGGTGTCATAGGGCTCGACCTCGTTTGCTTCACCATCATGCCTTTCTTCAGGCAGCAGAGCTACACTATCGACTTCATGCTCATTCTCGTGCTGAATATCAGCGTTATAATGCAATCGTGCTTCGGCGGGGTGGAATTCACCTTAAAGCACTGGATAACCTGTATCGTGGCGCTGGGTGCGTGCAGAGTGGGATACCTCCTCTGCCGCGACCACAAGTGGCTCGAGATGCAGAAGAAATACTACTACATCGGCATCGGAGTCCTCATGCTCATAACCGTACTGTTCACCGGCAGCAGGAGTATGTGGATAAACATCGGCGAAAACACATCCATTCAGCCGTCTGAGTTCATCAAGCCGCTGTTCGTGCTCGCGTGTGCAACGTCTGTCACCGAGCAGCAGAAGCGTCACAGGATACTCGGGTTCAACGTCGTGTACGACAACCTCGCGCTGTTCGTGCTCACTGCGGCGATATGCCTCATGCAGTGGTGGTGCCGCGACCTCGGAAGTCTGCCGACCTTCGTGGGCATTTATGCGGCGGGATTCCTGCTGCGTATATGCTACCCGAAGGCTAAATTCTCGAAAAAATCACTCGTGGGAGCGGGTCTCGCGCTCGCGCTGGCGGCTGTGCTCGCTGTGTTCTTCGCACCGGAGTACGTCAGGGAGCGTATCTTCTCCGACATCTGGAGCGATACCTCCGGAAACGGCTATCAGCAGTCCAAGGCGCTCATCGCTATCGCGGAGGGCGGCTGGTTCGGCAAGGGTCCCACAAACGGCTTCCTGCACAAGGTCTTCGCGCACGAGAACGACATTGTCTTCGCGACGATCTGCGAGGAGTGGGGGCTGCTGTTCGCGCTGATGACGGTGCTCGCGCTCATAATGATGGTGGCGGTGCCGCTCATCAGTCCGCCGAGATCTTACTTCCACGCGACGATGTCTGCGTGTATATGCGCGGCATTCACGGTGCAGATGGCGCTGAATATCTTCGGTTCGTGCAACATGATCCCCTTCACGGGCGTCACTATACCATTCATCTCGTCCGGAGGAAGCTCCATGCTCGTCAGCGGACTGATGATAGGTATGCTCAGTGCGTGCCAGTCCCCTGTTTTCCGCGACCCTGAGCCGTTCAGATTCAACGCTGAGGCTCCCAAAAGGAGGCGCAGAGCATGAAGAGCATAAGAAGATGCCAGTTCCTCATAAGCCTGTTCATCGTGCTGTTCATCGCGGGAATGGTCGCACTCGTAGTCAAGATACACCGCGAGGCGAAGTTCTATATGACCCACTCCGGCACAATGAGTCTGGGAAAGGTCTACGACAGGCACGGAGATGTCCTCTACACCGGCACGGACGACGACGGCTCCTCCTACCCCGATAACTACTTCATCGACGTCGGCAGCCTTATCGGCGACGACAGCGGTCAGATGGAGAACACGCTCGTCGCGCGGAACACCGACAAGCTCAATAACTACAGCTTCACCGCGGGGCTTGTCCGTGAGGGCGGCAAGGCGGCTATATATACCACACTCGACCATGAGGCGAACCGCACGGTCTACGACGCCTTCGGCTCACAGAAGGGCTGCGCGGTCGCGTATAACTACAAGACCGGCGAGCTACTCGTCTGCACGAGCCTCCCCAACATCGACGTCACCAAGGGCTACGACAATATCGCGAATTTTGAGTCGGGCACGCTCATCTCAAAGGTCATGTACGGGACTGTCCCCGGCTCCACACAGAAGGTCTCGACGGTCATCACGGCGCTCGAAATTATGGGCGCGGACAGACTCTTCGCAAAGCGTTACACCTGCGAGGGTCACTACACCAACAAGACCGGCGGCGTCATCGACTGCCATAACATATACGGTCACGGCGAGCAGGACATCCAGCAGGCTCTCGAGAACAGCTGCAATCCGTTCTTCGCGCAGCTCGTCGCAGACAGCGATATGCCGCTGAACAAGATAAAGAAAATCTACGAAAAGCTCGGTTACGCCATAAACGGCGAGGAAATGGAGTACTTCGACATCGACGGGATACAGTGCGAGAGAGCCTCCACGACGCTCGAGGATACGGACGATTTCCGTACACAGTGGGGCTGTATCGGGCAGGGAGATACCCTCGTGAGCCCTATGCAGCTCATGATGTGGCAGAGCGCTATAGCTAACGGCACCGGCAAGATGACCATCCCCCACCTCATCGCGAAGGTAACCGACGTCTACGGCGATGTCTGCGAGCGCGGGCACACAGAGTTCAGCGAGCAGCTCTTCACCGACGACAACGCTGCATGCGTGCGTCAGATGATGCTCACCAACGGCGCCAACCACTACTCAGAGCTCATACCCGGCTATTCTCTGGGCGTCAAGAGCGGTACGGCACAGGTCGATGAGGGCGCGAAGGAGAACTCTCTCCTCGTGGGATTCGTGGACGATGAGGACTTCCCGATCGCATTCTGCATTCTCATTGAGGACAAGGACAGCGGCTCAGTCAAGACCGACCAGATAGCAAAGATCCTCCTTGATGCGCTGAGTGAATGATTTCGTCAGAATTAACAAATCTTTTATTTATTGTTGTGCAGTATCTACAAATTTAACAAAATCTCTTGTAAATCATAGTGCGATATGGTATAATATAACCATAAAGTTTATGCTTTGACTTTGTCAGAGCCTAAAGGAGGACTACTATGAAAACAACTATCACAGCCAAGAAAATGCAGGTACCACAGAATTTCACAGAGTATGCAGAAAACAGGATCAACACAAGACTCGGAAAGTTCTTCGGCGACGATGCCGACGCTAAAATAGTTCTCGCAGAGATAAAGTGCGATATTCTCCTCGAGCTGACAGTTAAATACAACAGCATTATTTTCCGCGCTGAGCGCTCTGCTGCCGATAAGGCCGTCGCTCTCGATGACGCTATCGACAAGATAATCCGCCAGATCCGCAAGAACAAGACCAAGATCGAGAAGAAGCTCAAGGATACCGCTTTCAAAGAGGCATTCGCCGAGCCCGTCGAGGAGATCGCGTCCTATGACGTCATCAGGCACAAGAAGTTTAAAATGAGACCTATGGACGTCGATGAAGCTATCCTCCAGATGAATATGCTCGGGCATAATTTCTTCATGTTCACCAACGCCGCGACCGGCGAGACGAATGTTGTGTACAAGCGCTCCGAGGGCAATTACGCCGTCCTCGAGCCGGACAACGACTGATAAAAATATACGGGCAGGGGTCTTCCCTGCCCTGTTTTGTGAAGGAGTATAAATATGGACAATAACAAGAAAGCTGTCCGCGAAATGCGGATAAAGAGAGTCGGCGAGGCGCTGAAGAGGAACAACATGGAGTTCTACTACGCGGAGTCTGCCGCGGACGTGAAGGGCATCGT
>JAEEGL013150162.1_pt1 | contig 42195 bp, 26 predicted proteins | sample 9134231 | NCBI WGS metagenome assembly JAEEGL01 (sample SAMN16246548, study PRJNA631951) | gut metagenome | biome: gut microbiome; feature: rumen; material: fiber-attached | host: Bos | place: Iran: Karaj | collected 2018-10 | reverse complement strand
CTTGATGAGGACGGCGTCCTGGGCGAGAAGGTCGATTACTTCCTCGAACTCAGAAACAGCGGCAAGAACGTCTGCGCTCCTTACGCAGAGAAGTTCCCCGGCGCCAAGTTCGTTCCCGGACAGAAGCCCTGGGGCGTCAAGGCCGACCTCTACATCCCCTGCGCAATGCAGAACGATGTACATCTTGAGCACGCCAAGCAGATCGTTGCCAGCGGCTGCAAGTACTATGTCGAAGGCGCCAACATGCCCACCACCAATGAGGCTGTTGAGTACCTCCAGCAGCACGGCGTAGCCGTAGGCCCCGCCAAGGCAGCCAACGCCGGCGGCGTAGCCTGCTCCTGCCTCGAGATGAGCCAGAACGCTCAGCACATCGTCTTCACTCCGGAAGACGTATTCGCTCAGCTGGAAGGCATCATGGTCAACATCTTCAAGCAGATCGAAGATGCCTGCGCATACTACAACCTGGGCGACAACTTCGTAGCCGGCGCCAACATCGCGGGCTTCGACAGAGTTGCCAAGGCCATGAAGTGGCAGGGACTGGTCTAAACCTTAAGTTTGGACAGAGTCTGAAAGACAGCAAAAGAGAGCTCCGTCCGGGAAACCGGGCGGAGCTTTTGTATTGGGGAAAAGCGCGCGGGAGGATGAGGCGTGGAGCCTGCGGACGGTCAGGCGCGTTTTTGCGGCAGATTATTGACAGAATATGTAAAACATGGTAGTATAAATGAAACGGCGGGCGGAGACTTTATTGAGAAGGCCTCTTCTGCTTTTTTGTTTTGCCGAAAGCTTCGGGATACTGCTGGGCTATTATACGGGGCTGCCCGTGTGGACGGCTGCCGGCGCCGCATTTGTGCTCTGCGCCCTTTATTTCGGGGCGGATATGCTGCTGCGGGCCGGAAGGGGCGTAAAGGCTTTGAGGCCTGCCGAAGGGCCTGAAAGCCGTGACGGCCCGTCGGGAAGCGCCGCAAAGGCCCTGCTTAAAGGCCGCAGGAGCTTCTGCTTTTTGGCTTGCCTGGCCTTTTTCCTCGCCGGCTTTTTCACTGTAAGGGAGAAGGAAGCCCGGGTCAGCGTCCTTGAGAGTTTCGGGGGGATGCCCGTGAGCTGCGAGGGCAGGGCGCTTTCGTGCAGGTACGGGGAAGGTGCTTCGCAGATATACGTGAGACTTGAAAGGGCGGGGCTTCCGGGAAAGGAGCTTGAGCCCTGCAGCGAAAAGGTGCTGGTGAAGCTTGAAGAGGGCGGCATCGAAGAGCTCTTCAGTCTGCCCGGAAGGAGGGTCCGCCTCACGGGGACCGTCTTAAAGCCCGACGGCAGGAGGAACCCCTTCGGCTTCGATTACCGCCTGTACCTCAAGGGCAGGGGAGTGCTCTCGGTCCTGAGTCCAAACCCTTTCCGCTTTGAAAAGGGAGAGGTCGTGAACATCCCTCTGAATCTTGTCTCTGTCCTCAAGGGAGGCTTCCTCGAGAGGGCGCGGGAGCTTCTTGACAAGCGTTCCTTCGGCCTGGTCTCAGGGCTCATGTTCGGGGAGAAGGGCTTCATGGACTGGGATGAAGCCGAGAGTTTCAGGCACAACGGCATAGCCCACGTGCTGGCGGTCTCGGGTCTTCACGTGGGCCTGCTCTACGCCGTCATCATGAAGCTACTCGGCGGGAGGAGAGATCTGAAGGCGGGCCTTGTTACCCTGGCTGCCCTGTTTTTCTATGCGGCGCTTGCCGATTTTTCAATTTCGGTCATGAGGGCGGGTCTCATGATAAGCCTCAATATTCTGGCTTTCCGGCTGAGGAGACGCTACGACATGGTGAGCGCGGCCTCCCTCACCGCCCTGGTCTTTTTGAGCACAGACCCATACCAGCTCTTCGACAGCGGCTTTCAGCTCTCCTTTACAGCGGCTTATTCCCTGGGCGTAGTCCTGCCCTGGATAAGTTCGCGGGTGGTCGAGATATCCGACGAGAGGAAGAGCGATCTCATATACTATGCGGGAAACCTCGCCGGGCCCTGCCTCGCGGTGCAGCTGGGCATGCTGCCTCTGACCCTGTTTCACTTTCTCTGCTTTTCGCCTCTCAGCTTCTTCGTGAACCCGGCTGCCATAGCCCTGGCCGCCCTGATACTGCCTTCGGGCCTCGCCATGCTGGCGTTTTTCATGGCTGAGAGGGCCTTCGAGGGTTTGAACCTGGGCTTTGCGGCGCTTTTCGGAAAGCTGCTCTGCGCGGGAGCCTCGGGTCCCGCCCGCTCCTTCGCTTCGGTGCTTGGGGGCCTCTCGGATATCTCAGAGAGGGCGGGAGAAGCTCTCTTCGGGGGCTTCGACGCTCCGGCTCCTCCGATCAACCTCATCTGTCTTTATTACGCCCTCTTCTTCTGGTTCTTTTCGGAGACCCGCTACGTGCTGAGAAGGAGGAGGAAGAACGGGGCTTTATGCCTTGTTCTCGCCGTTCTCTGCAGCTTTTCGTGCCTGCTTCCCAAGGCTATCGGGGTCTCTGAGAGCGTTATTCCCTGGTCGTACGGCAGGGCGCTTGTCAGCTTTCTCGACGTGGGCCAGGGGGACTGCGTCCACCTTAACTCAGGCAGCTTCGACCTGCTCGTGGACGGGGGAGGGAGCCTCTCTTACGACATTGCTGACCGGATCCTGGTTCCGACGCTTCTCAAACAGGGCATAAGGAGCGTGGATCTTTGCATCGTCACCCATCTCGACAGCGACCACAGCCTGGGACTCGCGCAGCTTTCAAAACGCATGAAGGTCGGCTGCTTCGCCTTCTCCGCCGTATACGAGGGAGACCCCGCTCTTGAGGATTTCAGATCGGACAGAAAGATCTTCCTGTCGGCCGGAGACGAGCTCGTACTGACGGAAGATCTGAGCCTCAAGGTCCTTTCGCCTGCTTTGGGCAGCGCAAGATCGGGGGACGACAACGAGAACTGCCTGGTCCTAATGGCAGAGAACCGGGGGATTAAGCTGCTGCTCGCCGCCGACGCGGGCTTTGAACAGGAAGACGCACTGCTCGCAGCTTTTAAAAACGGGGAGCTTGAGGCTGACGCGCTGAAAGCGGGCCACCACGGCTCCGCCTCATCCACAGGCGAAGCCTTCCTTGGAGCCGTCTCACCTTCCTTCTGCGCCATATCCTGCGGCAGGAACAATTCATACGGCCATCCCTCCCAACGCGTAATTGATTTGCTTGAGAAATCAAGTATAATATATGGCAGGACCGACGCCGACGGCGCCCTGGTCCTACGCGTGAAAAACGGCGCGATCTGGGCGGAAAACGCCGCAAAGGACAGGAAATGGCAAATTCGATGAAGCCGGCTCAGGCAGCCGAGCACCCCTTTAAGACCATAAGAAAGATCATGGCCTCGGCGGACGGCGGAGCCCTCCCCAGGGTCCTGCTCATGTACGGCAGCGAGGAATACCTGGTGAACTGGGCCTGCTCCTTCGTAAAGGAGAGCCTGGTGAACCCCATGACGGCGGCCCTCGACTGCATACGCCTTTCCGAAGACGCCGTCATGGCTTCGGAGATCATCTCAGCCTGCGAGACCCTGCCCTTCATGTCGAAAAGGAAGCTGGTCATAGTCGACGCCGACCCCCTTTTCGCCTCATCGAAGGATGAAGAGGGAGGTGAAGACAGCAATAAGCTGGCCGAATACCTGGCCAAAGTCCCCGAGACCTCTCTGCTTGTCCTGGTCTGTTCTAAGCCCAACAAGACGAGGGCCCTGTATAAAGCCGCCGCCAAAGCGGGTCTCGTCTTCGACTTCACCCCTTTGGACGGGGCGACCCTTAAGGGCTGGATGATCAAGCGCCTTTCCGCCGCCGGAAAGAAGGCCGACTCCGAGATGCTGCTACGCTTCTCGGCAGCCTGCGGCTACGGTGAAAAGGACAGCAGCTACAGCCTCTACAACCTGGAGAACGACCTGAACAAGGCTGTCGCCCTGTCGGCGGGGCCCGAGATCACGAGGCAGGAGCTCTTCGCCATTTACACTCCTCCGGCGCAGACCAACGCCTTTGCCATGCTCGATTCGGCCTTTTCGGGCAGCAAAGAGGCTGCCTACCGCATACTGGCCGACTCGGTGGATCTGCAGCAGGCTTCAAAGCAGGTGGGCGTCATGCTGGGCTTCATAGGCCTCATATGCTCTCAGCTTGAGATCATGGTCGAAGCCTCCGAAAGAAGAGCCGAGGGCCAGGATTTCGCCGCCATCGCCAAAGAGATGGGTACCAACGAGTTCAGGCTGAAAAAGGCTCTGCAGACCGCGTCCAAAAAGAGCGTGCCCGGACTTCGGGCCGCCCTCGACGCCGCCTATCAGATGGAAAAGGACATGAAGAACGGTCTGATGGATCCCCGCCTCAGCCTGGAGCTCTTCATAGCGGGTCTTTAGCATGGTAAACATCAAAAGTCTTACAAGAGAAGAGAGAAAAGCCCTGCTGAAGGACCTGGGCCAGCCGGCCTACAGGGAAAAGCAGATCTTTAGGTGGATAAGCAGGGGAGCTCAGAGCTTTGACGAGATGAGCGACCTTCCCCTGAACCTTAGAAAGACTCTCGCCGAAAACTGCAGCTTTGAGAGCCTGGGCATAGCCGCGGTCCAGGTATCCTCCGACGGCACCCGCAAATACCTTCTGAGCCTTGAAGACGGCAACTGCGTCGAAGCGGTCTTCATGCGCTACGAGTACGGCAACTCCCTCTGCGTTTCCACCCAGGTGGGCTGCGCCATGGGCTGCGCCTTCTGCGCCTCCACCCTCGGCGGCAAAGTGAGGAATCTCAGAGCCTGGGAGATGCTCGACGAGTACCTCGTCATCTGCCGCGACACCCAAAGCCCCATAAACCACATAGTGCTGATGGGAATAGGGGAGCCCTTCGACAATTACAAAGAGGTCAGCGCTTTTCTAAAGGCTGTCCACGATCCCGACGGAGTGAACCTGAGCTACAGGAACATCACCGTCTCCACCTGCGGAATAGTTCCCGGGATAGAAGCCTTCGGCAGGGACTTTCCACAGGTAAATCTCGCCATATCCCTTCACGCTTCAAGCCAGAGCGAGAGGGAAGCCCTGATGCCCGTGGCTAAAGCCTACGGTCTGGACAGGCTCCTTAAAGCCTGCAGAGAACACGGAAAGCTCACCGGCCGCAGGGTCACTTTCGAATACACCCTCATAGACGGCAAAAATGACAGCCTTGAGGGCGCCGAAGCCCTGGCCGGGCTCTTAAAAGGCATGCTCTGCCACGTGAACCTCATACCCCTCAACCCGGTGGCCGAGACCGGCCTTAAAGCTTCCGGCCGCGAAAGGGCGGAGCAGTTCCGCTCATATCTTGAAGATCACGGCGTCCCGGCTACGATAAGAAGACGCCTTGGTGCTGATATAGACGCTGCCTGCGGGCAGCTGCGCAAGAACACTTCAACGGAGGTAAAACGATGAAGGAAAGACTCAAAGAAAAACTCAGGACCCTTACAAGCCTTATCGGAGTATCGGGAAGCGAGCAGAACGTCATCGCCTACTGCAGAGACAAGCTCAAGCCCCTGGCCGACGAGGTCACCGTTCTGCCCTGCGGCGACGTGATCGCAAGATTCGAGGGCAAAAATCCCGGCCCCTCCATGATGATCGCGGCCCACGCCGACGAGATCGGCTTCCACATCCGCAGCATCAGCAAGGACGGCTTTATATACTTCGGCATCTACGGCGGGGTCCAGCTCAAGACCGTTCTGGCCAGCAGAGTGCTCTTCAACGGAAAGAAGGGCGTGGTCAAGGGCGTCGTGGGCCTCACTCCCGGCCACATCACTCCCCCCGAAGACAGGGCCAAGATACCTCCCATGGATGCCTGCTACATAGACGTAGGCGCGACCTCCGCGGAGGAAGTATATGAGATGGGCCTTGAGGTCGGGACCACCGCTGTTGTCGAGAGCCCCCTCACCGATCTCAACAAGCCCGGCCTCGTCACCGGCCGCTGCATAGACGACAGAGCCGGCTGCGCCGCCCTGCTTGAACTCGCCGAGAACATCAAGGCAGGAAACATAGTTTTCGACGGCACCGTCTACATCGTGATCACCGTACAGGAAGAGACCGGCCTTCTGGGCGCCATCCACGCCTCGGAATACGTCAAGCCCGACTGCTTCCTGGCCGTCGACACCGCTCCCTGCGGCGGCACCCCCGACGTGCCCGAAAGGCTGCTGCCCACCAAAATGGGCGGAGGCCCCATCATCACCATAGGCGATATGACTTCTCCCGTGGCCCGGATCTTCCCCAACTGGGGCATGCTGACCTTCGCAAAGAAGTACGCCGAAGAGCACGGCATACCTCTTCAGAGAGTTCCCGCCCCCGGAGCCGGAAACAACGACGCCGGCGCCGTCAACTACGTGGGAAGCCACTGCCCGGCCATGGCCCTTGTCATGCCCAGGCGTTACTCGCATTCCGCCTCAGAGGTCATGGATCTCAACGACCTGGTCAATGAGTACCGCATGCTCGAGGGCTTCATACTCAACAACGGCAGGATAAGCTTCGATTTCTTCTCGCCGACACCCGATCTCGCCTAGACCGCAGGCTGAGGCTTGCTTAAAGAAGCGCCTTGCGGCGGGGGCCGAAAGCTCCCGCCGTTTTTCTTTAACGGGAGGCTCTTTTATTCGGAAAGTCCTCTTGTGCTTGACCGCTTAAGAGGGTATAATGGCTGTAACTAAGAACAAGCAGAGACTGCCGCGGGCAGCTGCGAAAGAAGGGAGGCGGTTCCATTGGTTAAGTTACTGGTTGGCCACAAGGGCAGCGGAAAGACCAAAATGATGGTCGACATGGCCAACACCAGCCTGGACAAGGTAAACGGAAGCGTTGTATTTATAAACAAAAATCACAGATTAAGATACGATCTTAAGTATCGTATCAGGGAGGTCTGCATGGAAGAGTACGAGCAGATCACCAACATCGACGAGTATATCGGTTTTATTTTAGGCATAATCAGCCAGGACCGCGACATAGAGATGGTCTTCATAGACAGTATACTCAAGCATGCCGACGTCTCTGTGAGCAATCTTGAGAATTTCTTCGAAAGACTGTCGGCTATCTCCTCCACCTACGGGCCTGATTTCATCATAAGCGTCAGCGCCGACAGAGAAGAGCTGGGAGATTATATCAACAAGTACGAGATACTGAACTGAGTATCCGTCAGCGATGCAGAAAACAAAAAGGCTTCCCTTTATGAGAAGCCTTTTTTCTTTTGCTTTTATTGTCTTTTTCCTAATCTTCTTCGCTTTTCTTGAGGGCTTTGACCAGTTCCTTCGCCCTGGCCACGTCGTCCCTTGCGGCCAGGCCTCCGTAGCGGGCCCTTATGTAGAGCTCCCTCAGCTCTTTTCCGGCCTCAAGGTCGAAGTAGGCCGAAGAGATGTTCAGCACGTTCTCGCTGGTCATGTGCTTTTCAAGGGGCAGGCTCTTCTTTTTATATTCCTTGAGGAAGTTTCTGTACTGGGCCCTGAGCTTTTCTATGAGACCCTCGTTTTCTCTGCTTCCCTTTTCTTCCTGCTTTCCTATGAAGGTGCGGGTCTCTCTTTCCCCGGTATCCCGGGGCTTTTTTCTCGTGACCATGCCCTGCATGTACTTGAAGAATTTCCAGGCTATCCAGAGGGCAAATCCCACCACGATCGCCGTAGCGATGAGCCTGAGCATGGGATGGGCGTCGGGATCGTACTCCGACTCCAGTATCTCTTCGGCCGATTCGCCGTAGATGGTCTGATAGTCGGGGATCTCGGCCCCCTCCACGTGGAAGAGCCTTAAGAAGAAGGCTATGATCTGCGCGGCGATGTAGAAGAGGTAGACTATGACGCGGGTGAAGAAGAGCAGGACGGGCACCACCAGCTTGAGGTAGAAAGCTCCTATGGCCGAAGCGACCGCGGAGCGGAAGCCCTTTGAGCTCACCGCAGCGCTGATCAGCACCAGGATGCCTGCGGTGCCGGCGTTGACCAGCTGGTATATGGGCGAGGTGTACACGTCTATGTCGTGGCGCATCGATCTCATGAGCATCACGCATGAGCAGAGGGAGATGATGGCGCAGGGGACGCTGACGGCGGCGAAGGCTTCGAAGCCTCTGGTGAGCACGATCATCAGGGCCAGAGCCGCCAAAACCTTGAGGTACAGTGAGAACAGGTCGGCGGCGGAAGCCCAGCTGGGGTAGTAGGTCTTTTCTTTCGCGCAGACTATGAGATGAGCCGTGGGCGGCAGCATTATCAGCGCGAAGGGAATGCAAAGGCCGGGCAGGACGAAGACCAGGCCGCAGAGGGCCAGGGGAGCGAAGCGCAGCAGTCCCTTTTCCTCAAGGATGAAGGACAGGGCAAAGGCCAGGGTCTGTATGCCCATGGCGGCCATGATCATGGCGGGATCGGCCCCGTACTTTACTGCGAAGAAGCCCGCGACGCTGTAGTAGAAGCCCAGATCGGCCATTATTTTCAGTATTATCAGGGGAAGCATCAGACGTCACCTCCCGCATTCATGGAGAGCAGCTGGAGACCGGCTCTTTGGGCCTGCCTTCTCGCCTCCGCAGTCTGGCCGGATTCGTCTCCGGCTGTGATGAAGATGAGGCCGTAGCTTCCGCTGCTCCTCTTGACCGCGTCTGAGAGCAGGGCCCTGCAGGTCTTGGCTGTGAGGTAGCAGGAGCGCCCGAGGCCCTCCAGTATATAGCCGAGATGGGTCCTTCCCAGGCCTTCTCCCACGAACCTGAAGCTCTTTACGCTTCCGGTGCTGACGGCGTTGGTGACGAAGGAATAGTTCATCTTGCGGTCTTCAAGCTCCTCGCAGACGTATCTTGCCAGGGAAAAGGCCTTTTCCATGCGCTCTTCCGCGCCATCGCCTGCGGTCTCGACGTTGAGCACCACGGTGACGGAGCTTTCGAGGGTGTGGTCCATCTCCTTGACCATGAGCTGGCCTGACTGGGCGCTGCGGGTCCAGGATATCTGCTTCATGGCTTCTCTTCCGGTGTACTCCCTATAGCCTATGGTGAGTACGGGGTCCTCGAAGATGAAGCGGTTGACCGAAATGTCGCCGGGGAAACCGCCCGAAACCTGAAGAGCGTCCTTCCTGTCGGTCTTCCTGGGCAGGCAGACCATCTCCACGAAGTCGTCGTAGCGGGTGGAGGCTTCGCTTAAGCCTATGAAATCGCCGCAGGCTATGTTCATGCCGTTGGTGAAGTAGCGGCCCCTCCTTTCGATAACGGTGGGGATGTCGATGGTGAGCCTCTGTCTGGGCAGCAGCCAGCTGGTCATGACCAGCTCCCAGCCTCCCGAGGACGCTCTGTTGATAACGCCCTTGCGCAGCCTTGGGAAGGTGATCCCGTCGGGTATGTATATGCGCAGCTTGAGATAGGGGAAAAAGCGCCAGCTCCTGTTGGTCAGCTCCACCGACAGGGTGAATTCCTCGCCGGGTTCCATGACGTTGACGCTGGATCTCATGGAGGCGTCGAGGCCTCTCAGATCTCCGCGCCTGGAGTTCTGCTGCACAAATACCGCTATTAAGATGAAAAATATGACAAAGGCTATCATCTAGAGGGTCTCCAGGGGGACCTGAACCTTTCCGATGACTCTGAGGAGGAATTCCTTCGCCTGGTCGGTGGTGCCGCTGCCTGAGCTCAGCCTGTGGCAGAGTATGAAGGGGGCCAGGTACTGGACGTCTTCGGGTATGACATAGTCTCTGCCCTTGACGGCGGCGTAGGCCTGGCAGCCTCTGTAGAGGGCCTGGGCTCCGCGGGTGGATATGCCGGTCACGAAGCTGCTCTCGTTTCTGGTGCCCTGGATGATGTCCATTATGTAGCCCAGCACCGGTTCGGGGACTCTGACCTGCTGCCAGGCGCTCCTTGCGAACTCGGTCTCCTCCGCGCTGACCACCTGCTCAAGATCGTCGGGCCTGCCCTCGTTCATGGGGCGGGCGAGGACGGCCATCTCCTGGCTCCTCTTCATGTAGCCCAGGGAAAGGCGCATGAAGAAGCGGTCTATCTGGGCTTCGGGCAGGGGGAAGGTGCCGTAGGATTCCAGGGGGTTCTGGCTGGCCATGACCAGGAAGGGCTCGCTGAGCCTGGTGGTCACGCCGTCGACGGTGATCTGGCGCTCCTCCATGGCCTCGAGAAGGCTTGACTGGGTCCTGGGGGTGGCTCTGTTGATCTCATCGGCCAGCACTATGTTGGAGAAGAGGGGGCCCGGTCTGAACTGGAACTCGCCCAGCTTCTGGTTGTAGAAGTTGATGCCCGTAAGGTCGGAGGGCAGCAGGTCGGGGGTGAACTGTATGCGCTTGAAATCGCCTCCGACGCTTTTTGCGAAGGAGCGCAGCAGCATGGTCTTGCCGGTACCCGGCACGTCCTCGAGAAGCACGTGGCCCGAGCACATGAAGCAGACCAGCACCAGTTCTATGACGTTTTCCTTGCCTACTATGACCTTCGAGCAGTTCTCAACGAGCCTGTCTCTGTAATCCTTTATTCTCTCAAGATCCTGCATTTTGATTCGGGCGCCGAGCCCATCCGTCCTTTCCGTTTTTATATGATCAACATAAAACTGTTTGACACAAAAGTACGCCATATTTTACCACAATGCCGCCGTAAAGAAAACGGGAAAATATGGAGATAAAAAGAAGAAGCACCGCCTTTCGCGAGGAATATGCGGCGTTTCCGGTTGCGCCAGGCGTGAAAAGGTGTAATATTAACATGAAGGATCATAGGCATGACGCGGGGCGTTCAGCGGAATGCATCCGCCCGGTCCGCGAATGCGCTTTGCCTCGAATGTTAGAAGGATGTGAAAACGTGGTAAAAAAGTGGGGAACAGTGTTTTTAGCTTTGCTGGCGATCGTTGTTCTCGGCATATTGGGCGCCCGCATGCTCTTTGCGGGCAGAAACGGCAGCGGAGAAGTCCCCGCGGGTGCTGAGGGGATCAGGCGCCTTCACGTGGAGGGCAGCGGGCTGGCCGATGAGAACGGAGATCCCGTGCAGCTGACCGGCATGAGCAGCCACGGTCTTTTGTGGTACCCCGAATACACCAACGCCAACGCCATGAAGACTCTGAAGGAATACGGCGCCAGCGTTTTCCGGGTCGCGGTATATTCCGACGACGAGGGAGGGGGCTATGTGCAGCGAAAGGAAGATTCCTTAAGGCTTGCCTGCATGGCCGTCGAAAACGCCCTCAGCGCCGACATGTACATCATAGTCGACTGGCACGTGCTCACCGACGGCGATCCCCTGAAGAACCTGGAAAGCGCTCTTGAGTTCTTCGGCGAGATCACATCCCGCTACGGAGACTGTCCGAACATCATCTACGAGATATGCAACGAGCCCCACGATGTTTCCTGGTCAGACATACGCTCATACGCCGAGGCCGTGATACCCGCCATAAGAAGCAATGCTCCTGGATCGGTCATACTTGTGGGGACTCCGCAGTACAGCTACGCGGTCGAAAGCGTGATCGAAGACCCGCTGGACTTCGGCAATATAATGTACAGCTTCCATTTCTACGCCGGGCAGCACGACGAGTACTACAACGAGGCCTTTGACAGCTGCAAAAAGAACAACATACCGGTGTTCGTCTCCGAGTGGGGCATCAATTACGGCGTAAACGGGAAGCCGGCCCTCTCCAAGGCCGAGACCTTCGTCAAGGTGCTTAACCGCAGGGGGATAAGCTGGGTCGCCTGGTCGCTGTGCAACAAGAACGAGATATTCTCAGCCATCGATCCCGCCTGCGGCAAGCTAAGCGGCTGGGAGAAGGAAGACCTGACCGAGTCGGGCAGGCTCTTCTTCGGAGCTTTCAATCATTGAAGCGCGCCGGAGTGCCGGACGACAGGATGAGCCGGCCTGCGAAAAGATAAAGCCAAAACTGCCGAAAGGAAACGCCATCTTTGAAACTGAAAATCAAAGTCAATGAAAACCAGAAGCTCATCATGGCCACCGTGTTTTTCCTGCTGATATACACGGTCTGGCGGCTGGGCTGGACCATACCCGCATCCGACAAAGGGCCTCTTCCCGTGATATGCTGGGTCATACTGACGGTGGTCGAGTTCGTCGGCCTGCTGGAGCTGGCGGTGTTCATTTACGAATACCTGAATAAGGCCGAGATAAGCATGCCCGATATCGGCGGATCTTCATTCCCCGACGTCGACGTCTTTATCTTCACCATCAACGAGCCGGAGGAACTGCTGGCAAAGACCGTTTTCGCCTGCAGGAAGATGAATTACCCCGACAGGAACAGGATACACGTCTATCTCTGCGACGACGGCGGCAGGGAGTCCATGCGCGAGCTGGCCGAGACCATGAAGATCAACTATCTGGCGAGAAAAGACCACTCCGACGCCAAGGCAGGCAATTTCAACTACGCCCTTATTAAATCAAGATCCCCCCTTATCGCCATCTTCGACGCGGACATGATGCCCAAGGCCGATTTTCTCATGAAGACCGTGCCCTATTTCGCAGCAAACGAGAAAGTCGGCTTCGTCCAGACTCCCCAGCACTTCTACAGGAAGGACATCTTCCAGCGCTCCATGCCGGGAAAAGACCTTCCCCACAACGAGCAGGACTACTTCTATCAGGTCATCCAGGGGACCAAGAACTCGTCCAACAGCGTGATACTGGCCGGTTCCAACACCCTGCTCAGGCGCTCGGCCATTGAGGATATAGGAGGCCTGGTCACCGGCACCCTGACCGAGGACTTTTCCACCGGCATAGAGCTGCAGAAGAAGGGCTACGTCGGCATCTCGATCAAAGATGTGCTGGCCGACGGCCTTCCCCCGATGGACTTTCAGTCTCTGGTCAAGCAGAGGCGCAGATGGGCCAAGGGCTGCATACAGTCCGGGAAAAAGACCCGGTATCTAAAGAGCAGGACCTTGAGCGTAAGGCAGAAGATGAACTATTTCGCCTCGATCATCTACTGGTACAGCTCCTTAAAGCGGCTGATATACATGGTCGCCCCCATGCTCTTCTGCCTTGCGGGCATAGGCGTCATGCGCTGCGAGCCCTGGCAGATCGCCCTGTTCTGGTTCCCTCTCTACGCGTGCATCATACTCTGCGTTTACCGCTTCTCCGACAAGATCAGAAGCCTTTACTGGACCAACATTTACGAGACCACTATGATGCCCTTCCTGCTGCCCTCGGTGATCAAGGAGATCTTCGGCTTCCACCAGAAGACCTTCGACGTGACCTCGAAAAAGCAGGCAGCCAAGAACAGCAGGAAGACCGCGGCCTTCCTGGCTCCCTTCGTCATACTGCTCATGCTCACCCTGCTGTCTCTTGCGATGGTGATATACCGCACATACATCGAGGCCGCGTGGCATTACGTGCTGCTGTTCGCGTACCTTCTCATCAACAGCTTCTACCTGTTCACCGCCTGCAGGGTAATAGTCGGCAGCGCCTCTTATGCGGAAGAGCCCATGTTTGACATACAGGAGCCGATGCAGTATAAGGACGACTCCGAAGAGGACTTCGTCAACATCAAGACCGTCGCGATGGGAGAGAACGCCATAAAGAGCGCGACCTACGATGACAACTGGACCGCAGGGACCATGAAAATACCTGCTAAATACGCCGACGGAGGCTTTATCGAGCTTCCGGTGCGCTACCTTGAAAAGGGCGTCTGGGAGGTCGATTCGTCTTCCTATTTACTTGACAATTATCAGGAATACATCTACTATTTATTTAATAGATAATAGTGTTAGTGAATAGATGATTGCGTTAATTAACAGATGATCGCGCGGTAGCGCGAAAAGGTCATCTGATGTTTGTGTTTTATGAACAAAGGAGAAATCACATGAAAGCCGCAGCCAGTAAACTCTTCGGTATGCTTCTCATCGTGACATTGCTCATCAGCGCGGTCACTGCGGTCTACGCAGTGCCCGGGACTATCCAGCCCGAAGGAGATCCGGTGGTCTACAGGATCGAATCCGAGAATATGGTAAACGCCTACAGCTGCGATGAGCCTGTGGGAGAACTGATCATCCCGGGCAAGGTCGTATACGAAGGGAAAGAGTATACCGTAACGGGCATCGCCGACAAATTTATGAGCAAGTCGCCGGTGCTGAAAAGCGTGACGATCCCGGCCAGCGTCGAGACCATAGGCAAAAAAGCCTTCTCAGACTGCATAAAGCTGACAGAGGTCATATTTGAGGAAGGATCAAAGCTCAAGACCATCAGGGAAGAGGCCTTCGCCTATCTCGGCAAGGATGACGACATAGTTCCCGCTGCCATCGAAGAGCTGGTGCTCCCCGCCAGCTTGGAAACGCTTGAAGAAAGCGCTTTCCACTGCAAGCCCGTAAAGGTCTTCGCCCTTGAGAGCGGCAGCAAGCTCAGAGAGATCCCCGACGGCTTCCTGGCCGCAGACGGAAAAGACGGCATGCCGGGCGAGGACACCGAGTGCAGGACGATCTGGGATAAAGTCATCCAGTGGTTTAAGGAACTGACAGCTCCCTATCCCAAGACTCCCGAAGCTGTCGCCAAAGCCTGCGACTGTCTTGAGAGCATCGATCTGGGCGACAGAAACTCCCTTACCCGCATAGGTGTGGGAGCATTCAAGAACCAGACCCACCTCACCGGGATCGACTTCGGCGAGGATGCGGAATCGGAAGGGCTTCTGATCGATTACGGCGCCTTTGTCGCCGCCGGCAACAACGGATATGCCGCTGACAACGGCGAAGAGGAACTGGGCGGCATCGATACTCTGGTGCTCCCCGCCAACCTGACCGGATTCGGGCTCAAGAACTACAAGGGATATAAATCAAGGCCCTTTGAGGCTGCCCGCATAGAGAATCTGGTGTTCAGCGACGGATGTCTGCTCACGGAGATCCCCGACGGATTCATGGAGATCGGCGGATACGGCTCCCAGAACGGAAAACCGGGAACGGGTCCTGTGCAGGTCGGCGCAAACTCTCTCAAGACCGTAGCCTTGGGAGAGAACAACATTATCAATTACATAGGAGCCGGCGCGTTCAATCACCAGAGCCATCTGAGCGATATCGATTTCGGAACGCCGGGCATCGATCCCGCAACGAATAAGGAGGCAGAGCTGTCCATCGGCAGCGGAGCGTTCACCGGCGCCGGCAACAACGGATGGTTGGTGCAGAATAACATCGATGATGAACTGTGCGAGGGAATAGAGACCCTGACCCTGCCATCCAACCTGGTCAGTATCGGAGGCGGAGCCTTTGAATTATCCCGCGTGAAGAACCTGGTGTTCAGCGATAACCACAAGGTCCGCAATATCCCCGACAACTTCATGGGACAAATCGACGGGACCATGTGCAACGGTCGTCCGGGCACCGCTCTGTATCAGGTCGCGTCCAACGCCCTTGAGACCGTAAAGTTCGGAGAGAACAACATTATCAAATACATAGGAGCCGGCGCTTTCAGGGAGCAGAGCCATCTGACCGAGATCGACTTCGGAACGCCGGGCATTGATCCCGAAACGGACAAGGAGACAGAGCTGACCATCGGCAGCGCAGCGTTCATGGGCGCCGGGAACAACGGTTATTTTGTAGAGAGACACATAGATGATAAGCTGGGTTCAGGCATAGTGACCCTGACCTTGCCGTCCCACCTGGTCCGTATCGACGGCGGAGCCTTTGAATTATCCCGCGTGAAGAACCTTGTATTTGAGGACGGCTGCAAGGTCACCTCGATCCCCACCGGCTTCATGGGTCATGTAGGCACTGGCGGCGTCAACGGTTATCCCGGCACCGAAGGCGCTCAGATCGGAGCCAACGCCCTTGAGACCATTGATTTCGGAAAGAACAACAGCCTTACGACCATAAGGGGGGGCGCGTTCAAGAATCAGTGTCATATAACCTCCATCGATTTCGGGACCCCGGCCAAGGGACAGGACCTGAGCATTGAATACGGCGCCTTTATAGGAGTCGGAAACAACGGATACTATGTGGACAGAGGAATAGACACTGAACTCAGCGCAGGTATAGAGACCCTGACCTTGCCTGAAAACCTGTCAAGCATCGGCGCCGGCAGCTTCGAGCGCGCGAGGGTTAAGAACCTGGTGTTCGAAGACGGTTGCAGGGTCAGTATCATACCCTGGAACTTCTTCGGACATACGGGCTATGGCAATAACGGATATCCGGGAATGTCTTTGACAGGCGACTTCGGTTCTTTTGTCAAGGATATGTCCCAGATCGGAGGCAACTCCCTCGAGTCTGTGAAGTTCGGAGACAACAACCACATCAGCGAGATACAAAGCGGCTCCTTCATGAATCAGAGCCATATCACCGAGATCGATTTCGGCACCGCGGCTGACGGTGTGGAGCTGGAATTGGAAAGCGGTACTTTCTCCGGGGTGGGCAACAACAGCTATCTGGTGGAGAATGGCGTCGACAAGAGCCTTTGCGAAGGTATCGCGGCCCTGACCCTTCCCGCCAATCTTAAGAGTGTCGGTTCAGGCATCTTCTTCCACGCAGCTTTCGGCGAACTGGCGTTTGAAGACGGGTGCGGCCTGACCTCCCTTGCCCTCGGCGCATTCCAGGATATCGGAGTTCTTGAGGAGCTGACCCTCGGGAGCGACTTCCCCGTGACTGAGCTGAACGGCGGCGAGTTTACCAGATGCCTCGAGCTCACTACTCTGGATATGCTCGGCTCCAAGATCACCGCCATCGGCGACGCTGTCAAAGAGGATCCGAAGCTGACCAGCATCTGGTTCCCCGAGACTCTCGTCTCCATCACCTGGCCGGAAAAAGCCGTGAGCGACTGGTCATTGGCTGAAGGTTACAGCAGGGATAAGATCTGCCCCTTCTACGGCTGCGGAAACGTCAACGAGCTCCATTTCGCCAACACCGATCCCAATGGGTTCAGCTTTGACGACGACGTGCTTCAGTTCCTCAACAAGGCGGGCATAGTCTACGTTCCCGAAGAGACCACCGACGATGCCATCGAAGATTACATCGTTGTCCTCACCGACGCCGGCCTGACCTTCGCCGAGGACAAGTGGGTGATCAGAAGGGCGGTCAAGGTGACCGGAGTTGAACTGGATAAGGACAGCGCTTCCCTCGCGAAGGGCAAGACCCTGACCCTCACCGCCACCGTACAGCCTGAAGACGCCACCGATAAGAAGGTGTCCTGGTCAAGCAGCAATACCGCAGTAGCCACCGTTGATAAGAACGGCAAGGTGACCGGAGTTAAAGCCGGAACCGCGACCATAACCGTGACCACCAGAGACGGCGGCTTCACCGATACCTGCACCGTTAAGGTGACCGATAAGAAGCCTGTTGTCGAAAGCGACGATGATTACGAGCCCGTTCCCGCTCCCGTGACTGTCGGATCTGTCTCCGGAGGCGAAGTAAGCGTAAGCCCGAAGAACGCCGACGAAGGGACCACCGTGACCATCAAGGTCACCCCGGACGACGGAAACGAGGTCGATACCGTTACCGTGACCACCGCTGACGGCAAAGAAGTCGAAGTCAAGACCAAGAAGGAGGGCGATACCTACACCTTCGTAATGCCCGATAATGCGGTCTTCGTAGACGTAAGCTTTAAGAAGACGGGCGAAGAAGCCGGCCTGCCCTTCACCGACGTGAGCCCCTCAGACTACTTCTACGAGGCGGTCAAGTGGGCCTACTTCGCCGATCCCCAGGTGACCGACGGAACCTCTCCCACTACCTTCAGCCCGTTTAAGACCTGCAACAGGGCTGAGGTCGTGACCTTCCTGTGGAGGGCTGTCGGCAAGCCCGAGCCTGCCGGCGCAGAGAATCCCTTCACCGACGTATCCGAGAGCGACTGGTTCTATAAGCCGGTGCTCTGGGCAGTCGAACAGGGCATCACCGAGGGGACCTCTCCCACCACCTTCAGCCCCAAGGGCTCCTGCAGAAACGATCATATACTGACCTTCATCTACAGGGCCGTCGGAGCCGGAGAAGACGGATGGTTCATGGAGGCTTATAACTGGGCAGTTGAAAAGGGTCTCATCGAGGGCACCTACAGCGGAGAGTTCGATCTCACCGCCGCATGCCCCAGGGCCAACGTGGTCGAGTATCTGTACAGATACCATAAAGGCCTGTAGACCCGGCTTGAATGCATTAAAAAACAAAACATCAAAGCGGCTCTTCGGAGCCGCTTTGTATTATTATGAGGATCGGTCTTCGGCCTGAAATGGGTTCCGCAAGCTTTTCTTGGCGAGCTTTGATGGACGAATCGCGGTAAAAATAGTACAATAACAGTGAGGGAGAAGAACGAAATCAAATGATGCTGAAGGATCACTTGACAGACGAAGAAGCGCGGCAGTTTGCCGAAGGCACCTGGCAGAAAGCCTATGAGTGCTTAGGCGCGCACAGGGCTGCGCAGAACGGGGCGGAAGGCTGCCGCTTTGCAGTCTGGGCGCCCGGCGCCAGATCGGTCCGCGTGGCCGGCTCCTTCTGCGATTGGGATATCAGCGCCCATTTCATGCAGCCTGTCGGAAGCACTGGCATATGGCAGCATTTCGTTCCCGGAGCGAGACCGGGCGACGATTACAAATACGTGGTCGAAAACCGGTCCGGAGAGCTTTGCTATAAAGCGGACCCCTACGCTTTTTATGCCCAAAAGCCGCCCCAAACTTCTTCGGTCATTTACGATATTGATGACTTCAAATGGCATGACGGCCGGTGGATGGGTCTGCGCAGGCGCCTTAAGCACAGGGAGCGCCCGCTGAATATATATGAGGTCCATCTCGGCTCATGGCGCAGGCGGGAGGACGGCGGATACCTCAGTTATGAAGAGCTGGCGGATACGCTCATCCCCTACGCGGCCGAAATGGGTTATACCCATCTGGAGCTTCTGCCGGTGATGGAGCATCCCTTTGACGGATCCTGGGGCTATCAGACCACCGGGTATTACGCGCCGACCGCCCGCTACGGAGAGCCCCGCGCCTTCATGGCGTTTATTGACCGCTGCCACAGAGCCGGGCTCGGGGTCATCCTCGACTGGACTCCAGGGCATTTCTGCCGCGACGAACACGGTCTGGCCCGGTTCAACGGAGAAAAACTCTACGAGAAAGCCGATCACCCCCAGTGGGGCACCTACAGATTCGACCTGGGCCGGGGCGAGGTCCGCAGCTTTTTGCTGTCCAACGCCCTCTTCTGGGTGGAAAAGTACCATGCGGACGGCATACGCGTGGACGGCGTCACCAGCATGCTCTATCTCAACTTCGGCATCGATGACCCGAAGCAGAAAGTATTCAACGAAAACGGTACGGAAGAAGACCTCTCCGCTGTCAGCTTTTTGCGGCTGGTCAACCGGACTGTGGGAGAACATTTTCCAGGGGTTATGATGATCGCTGAAGAAAGCAGCGCCTGGCCGATGGTGACCTATCCTCCGGCGGACGGCGGCCTGGGCTTCCATTATAAATGGGATATGGGATGGATGCACGACACGCTGAATTACATGAAGTCGGATTTCCCTTACCGTCCCGGCGCTCACAGGCTGCTGACGTTTTCCATGATGTACTGCTTCAGCGAGAACTTCATCCTTGCGCTTTCCCACGACGAGGTGGTGCACGGGAAATGCTCCCTGATCGGCCGTATGCCGGGAGACTACTGGCGGCAGTTCGCGGGACTCCGCTCCCTTGCCCTTTACCAGATTACCCATCCGGGAGCCAAGCTCAACTTCATGGGAAGCGAGATCGCGCAGTTCATCGAATGGCGGGAATACGAAAGCCTGGAATGGTTCCTTCTCGGTTATGAGGCCCACGCAAGGCATCAGGCATATATAAAGGAGCTGAACACTTTTTACAAGCGGGAGCCGGCCTTATGGCAGCTGAATTACAGCTGGGACGGCTTCGAGTGGATCGACGCGGACAACAATGAGCAGTCCGTACTGATCTATACGCGCCGCGGCAAACGCGCATCGGACGAGCTCATCGTTCTGCTCAACTTCGTCCCCGAATGCAGCGACTCGTTCCGCATAGGGGTCACTAAAAAGGGCATTTACAAAGAAGTCTTCAATTCAGACGCCCCCGAATACGGCGGCTCCGGCAGACTTAATCCGGGCTTTCTGATCAGCGAGCCGGTTCCCTGGCAGGGGAAGGAAAATTCCGTCGTCGTAAAGACGCCTCCCGTCGGCGGCCTTGTGCTGCGCCGCGCCGGCCGCAGCGAGCTTGCGGAGTTAAAAAAGAACAAAAAATAAACAGAGAAAGAGATCGGACCTATGTTCAAAAACAAGTACGAATTTATCGAAGGCCTGACTGAGACGGCCCGTTCCGTTTTCGGAAGAGAATACGAGGAATGCAGTCCCGAGGATAAATATTACGCTTTGGCAAGGCTCATAGCCGCGGAAGCGGGAGACATACACGCAGCCACCGTAAAAAGGGAGAGGGCAAAGGAAAAGAAGAAAATATATTACTTCTCAATGGAGTTTCTCATCGGAAAGCTTCTGGAAAACTACCTGATGAACCTGGGTCTCACGGATATGGCGCGGGACGCCCTTAAGACGATGGGCGAAGACCTGGACGATTTCTACGCCCTCGAGCGGGAGCCCGGCCTTGGCAACGGCGGTCTCGGCCGTCTTGCCGCCTGTTTTGCCGATTCTCTGGCAAGTCTGGACTATGCCGCCTGCGGACAGGGCATCCGCTACCGTTTCGGCCTCTTCAGGCAGAGGATAGTGAACGGCGTTCAGGTGGAGGATCCCGACAACTGGCTGGAAAACGGTTATCCCTGGGAGAGCCGGCATCCTGAAGATTCCGTGGTCGTCCGTTTCGGCGGCACGGTGGAACGCCGCTACGAAGAAGACGGGCCGCGCTTTCTCTGGAAGGAAGGGGAGCGGATACTGGCCATGCCTTACGATGTGCCCATCGTGGGCTACGGCGGGGAGACGGTGAACACGCTCCGCCTGTGGAGCTCTGAGCCCTGCGAGGAAAACTTCGACATGGAAGCTTTCAACCGGGGCGATTACGCGGGGGCTATCAAGCATCGCGCGTCTGTGGAAGCCATCACCAGCATCCTCTATCCCAACGATAATTCCAACGCCGGAAAGGTCCTGCGTCTCAAACAGGAATACATGTTCGTATGCGCCGGCATTTCCGACGTCGTGAGAACATTCAAACGGGAATACGCGGGCGACTGGGCCCGTTTCCCCGAACTGGTCGCCATACACACCAACGACACCCATCCCGCACTCTGCGCGCCTGAACTGCTGCGCGTGCTCATCGATGAAGAGGGACTGAACTGGGACCAGGCATGGGAGATCGTGACCCGTTCCGTTTCATATACGAATCACACCATACTTCCGGAAGCATCGGAAAGGTGGCCCATAGACACATTCCGCGCCCTGCTTCCCCGGGTCTACGATTTCGTGGAGGAGATCGACCGCAGATACCGCGAATCCTTCCCCAAGGATGTCGACCGCTGGCAGGATCTGCTGAAGAGCACCGCCATACTCTGGGACGGGCAGGTGCGCATGACAAATCTGTCTGTTATCGCGGGCCATTCCGTCAACGGCGTAGCCGAGCTGCATACCGAGATCCTGAAGAACCGCGTGCTCAAAGGGTTTTATACGCTCACGCCTGAAAAGTTCAACAACAAGACCAACGGCGTATCGCACCGCCGCTTTCTTGCCCAGGCGAACCCCACTTACAGGGAACTGATCACCTCTGCCATAGGCGACAGCTGGATGCGCAACGCTTCTCATCTCGTGTGGCTGAAGGAAGCCTCGAAGGATCCGGGGTTCCTGGAGAAAGCCGCGGCAAGCAAGAGGAGCAACAAGGTCTGTCTGGCGCGGTATATCCGCGAGGTTACCGGAATCGCGGCCGATCCGGACTCGGTTTTCGACGTGCAGGTCAAGCGCTTTCACGGCTACAAGCGGCAGCTCCTCAATGTTTTCAAGGTCATGGACCTTTACAACCATATTCTGGAAGACGGCGGCTTCGAAATGCATCCGTCCACGTTCATCTTCTCCGGGAAGGCAGCGCAGGGTTATGATTTCGCCAAAGACGTGATCCGGCTCGTCCACGGTGTGGCAGACGTCGTCAACAGCGACCCGCGGGTCAAAGACCGCATCAAAGTGGTCTTTATTCCCAACTTTTCCGTGTCCAACGCGCAGCTGATCTATCCGGCGGCGGACATCAGCGAGCAGATCTCCACAGCGGGAATGGAGGCGTCCGGAACCGGAAACATGAAGTTTATGATGAACGGGGCCGTGACGCTGGGAACTCTGGACGGCGCCAATGTGGAGATCGCCGGGCATGTGGGCATGGAGAACATCAAGATCTTCGGTCTGCGCAGCGAAGAGATAGACCGCTTGCGCCGCGAAGGAGCTTATTTCTCCTGGGACACTTACTCGGCTGAACCGCGTCTCAAAAAGGTCGTGGACCAGCTGGTGGACGGGACATTTGCCCGTCTGTCGGGCGGCTTTGACCTCATCTACGACAGCCTGATGCGCAACAACGATGAATTCTTCGTGCTCAAGGATTTCAGCGCATACATCGATGCCTGGAAGGAGCTTGAGGCGATCTACGGCGATAAGCAGGCCTGGGGAAAGATGTCCGTGTGCAACACGGCCTGCTCCGGCTTCTTCTCCAGCGACCGCAGCATAGAAGATTATGCTTCCGATATATGGAATCTGAAAAAGTAAGACCTTTAGACCGATCAGAGGAATCGAACCGCGAAAGGAGGCTTTGATCCGTGAAGAAAGTGAGAGAAAAAGAGATCCTTGCCATGCTGCTTGCCGGCGGGCAGGGCAGCAGGCTGGGGGCGCTGACCAAGACCATTGCGAAACCGGCCGTCTCATTCGGCGGCAAATACCGTATAATCGACTTTTCCTTGTCCAATTGCGCCAACTCCCAGATCGATACCGTCGGCGTCCTGACGCAGTACCGTCCCTATCTTCTCAATTCATACATCGGGACGGGCAGCGCCTGGGGTCTGGACTCGCCCAACGGGGGCGTATCCATCCTGCCGCCTTACGCGACGGAGACCGGCGGGCAATGGTATAAAGGAACGGCGGACGCGATCTACCGGAATTTGAACTACATCGATCTTTACAGTCCGGAGTATGTGCTGATCCTTTCCGGCGATCATCTGTACCGCATGGATTACCGGAAGATGCTGGAGCGTCACAGGGAAAACGATGCGGATCTTACCATCGCAGTCATGAGAGTGCCTATCGAAGAGGCTTCGCGTTTCGGCATAATGACGACCGATGAGACCGGGAGGATAGTAAAGTTTTCAGAGAAGCCGAAGCAGCCGGATTCAGATCTGGCGTCCATGGGCATCTATATCTTCAACAAGGACGTGCTTGAAAAGGCCCTGATCGAGGACAGCACCGACGACGCCTCGGATCACGACTTCGGCAAGAACATCATTCCGAAGCTGCTGGGAGAGGGCAAGAGGCTCTTCTGCTACGAATTCTCCGGATTCTGGATGGACGTGGGTACTATTTCCAGCTTCCATGAGACCAGCATGGACCTGCTGGAGGCTGAACCGAAGTTCGATCTTTATGACAGCGAATTTCCGATCTTCAGCAACGAGAACCTCAGCCCGCCCCTTTACATCGGGCCGGATGCCTGCGTCCAGGAGAGCATAGTCGGCAACGGCAGCCAGATCTACGGAGAGGTCGTCCACAGCGTGATCAGCGTCGACAGCTCCGTGGGCAAGGGAGCGCGGGTGAAGGATTCGGTTTTGCTGCCCGGCGCGACCGTTGAAGACGGAGCCGTCGTGACTCGCGCGATCCTTGGAGAAAACTCCGTGGTCCGAGCGGGAGCCGTATTCGGCAGCGGGGATCCGCAGGCCGAAATCGCCGTGATCGGGGACGGAGCTGTCGTGGAAAAAGGAGGGAAAAGCTAATGGAACGCGTGATAGGCATCATTTCCGCAAATTACGAGACGCATGATCTGGGCAGCCTGACACAGGAAAGGACCATAGCCTCCCTTCCCTACGGGGGAAGGTACCGTCTCATCGACTTTCCGCTTTCCAATATGGTCAACTCCGGCATTTCTTCAGTGGGTCTCATAACCCCATACAAATACCGCTCCATCATCGACCATGTGGGGGCAGGCAAAGAATGGGCGCTGGAACGCAAGAACGGAGGGCTCTTCATCCTGACCGGATCCCTTTTCGGCGTAACCAGTTCCGAGGCCCGCTTCATGCTGCGCGACCTCAAACAGAACCTGGTGTATCTTAAGCGTTCAGCGGCGGATCTGGTCGTCCTGACCGCATCCGACATGGTCTACAACATGGACTACCGGGAGATACTGGAGCAGCACACCCGCACCGGGGCGGATATCACCATGCTGTATCACGAAGCGGTCGAAGACGCGCCTCACGACCTGGGCCTTGTCCTTGACGGAGACCGGGTCAGATCGTTCATCCACGGAGTCAAAAAAGGGGAGAACTCCTTCCGCGGCTGCTTCGTTGTAAGCAGGGAGAAGCTCATGGACATCATCGACGTGTATTCGACCGTGGACTTTATGGATATCTTTGAGGCTCTCGAGCCCGAGCTGGGCCGGATGGATCTTCGGGGTTACCGCTTCGGCGGGTACATACGGACCGTCAACAGCATCAGGGATTACTATCTGCACAGCATGGAGCTGCTGCGGGACGACGTGAGAAGAGAACTCTTCTCTCAGGAAAGGCCCATCATGACCAAGGTGCAGGATACGGTCCCGTCAAAGTATTTGAGGGGCTGTACCGTAAAGAATTCCCTTATTCCCGCCGGCTGCGTCATCCGGGGCACGGTGGAGAACAGCATACTCTTCCGCGGCGTGGAGGTGTGCGAGGGCGCTGTCGTGCGCAACAGCATACTCATGCAGTACTGCGTCGTGGAACCGGGGGCCTGCGTTGAGAACGCCATCCTGGACCGGAACAACGTGATCAAGGCCGGAACGGTGGTCAGGGGAACGCCCGATGACGTGTTCGTTCTGGATAAAAAGGCTCGCTGAGGATAACGGAGGAACAATGGCAAAAAGAAAGATAAGGGTGCTGTTCGCGGCCTTTGAGGCAGTGCCTTTCATGAAGACCGGAGGTCTGGGAGATGTCGCGGGGTCTCTTCCGCAGGCGCTCCTTAAGACCGGTGCGGAAGTGCGGGTCATGCTTCCGAAATTCAAGACTATACCGGAAAAATACCGCGCAAAGATGACCCATGTGACCGATTTCAACGTCAGCCTGGGCTGGCGCAACCTCTACTGCGGCGTGGAGAAGCTGCGGCATAAAGGCGTCGTATATTATTTCATCGACAACGAGTATTATTTCGGAAGGGAAAAGCCCTACGGATACTACGATGACGGAGAGCGGATGGCGTTCTTCTCCAAGGCGATCGCGGAAAGCCTGCAGTATCTGCCTGACTTCCCCTGCGACGTGCTTCACTGCAACGACTGGCACACTGCCCTGGCTCCGGTCTTTCTGCGCGAGTTTTACCGGGGGATCCCCCTCTACGACAACGTAAAGACGGTGATGACTGTCCATAACCTGAAGTTTCAGGGGCAGATGTCCGACTATGTCCTCGGTGATATCCTGGGTCTTGCGGACAATGTTTCCGCCGCATCGCAGCTTCGCGACGATCCCGGATCCGTGAACTTCATGAAGGGCGGGCTTTGCTACAGCGACGTTCTAACCACGGTCAGCCCCACATACGCCGAGGAGATCAAAGATCCTTTCTACGGGGAGGGTCTTGATGACATCTTCAGGAGACGAAGCGGCATTCTCCACGGCATCCTCAACGGCATAGATACAGAAGTTTACGACCCCTCATCGGAAAAGGATCTTCCCGCAGGCTTTACGGCCTCGGACAGAAGCGGCAAGGCCGTCTGCAAAGCGGCTTTGCAAAAAGAGCTGGGATTGATCGAAGACCCCAAGGCCCCGCTCATCGTGATGATCGGCCGGCTTACGAGCCAGAAAGGCCTGGATCTGGTCAGGCATGTTCTCGGAGAGCTGCTGACCCATTCTGTCCAGCTGGCAGTGCTGGGCACCGGCGACAAGGACTATGAGGAGATGATCAAAGGCTTCGCTCTGGCGTCGGGCGGCAGGATGAGCGCACAGATCCGATTTGACGAGGGCCTGGCTCACCGCATGTATGCCGGAGCGGACATGCTCCTGATGCCTTCGCTTTTCGAACCCTGCGGTCTGGCGCAGATGATAGCCATGCGCTACGGCACCCTTCCCGTGGTGCGGGAGACGGGCGGGCTGAAGGACAGCGTGATCCCCTACAATCAATATACGGGGGAGGGCACGGGATTCAGCTTTGCCGAGTATAACGCCCATACGATGATGTTCACGCTGCTGAGGGCGGCGGATCTTTACTGCGACGACCCCAAGGCCTGGAACCGGCTCATGGATAACGCCATGGCGCAGGACTTCTCCTGGGACCGCGCGGCGAAGGAATACGCTGCCATCTACAGCAGCCTGCATCCGGAGAGGAAGACCATCGCGTGAGAGCATATCACGATACAAGAAACAGCGCCTGCCGCGCGCCCTTCGGCGCGGTGCCCGTCGGCACGGAGGTAATGCTTGCCCTGGACGTGTGGGACGATCCCGGGGCTTCCTGCGCATGCCGACTTTGGATCGACGGCATAGGGGAAAGGCTGCTGCCCGCTGAGAAAGAGGAAAAAGACGGTCACCTCCGCTTCATCTGCCGTCTCCGGACTGAGGCGCCGGATATCATCTGGTACAGGTTCGCCGTGACCGGATCGGACGGGCGCGTGGTTTTTTACGGAGCCGAAGATAACAGAACAGGCGGCGAAGGACGTCTTTCCGAATACGAGCCGCCGTCTTTTCAGCTGACGGTCTACATTCCCCGCTCCCTGCCGGAGTGGTACCGCAGCGCCGTCGTTTATCAGATATTCCCCGACCGTTTCCGCCGGGGATCCGATTGGAAGGAACTGGCGGACGCCGCGCTGAAACAAAAGAGGCGGGGGCCCGGCAGGCGTCTGGTTCAAAGCTGGAACGCAACGCCTTCCTATGACAAGGCGCCGGACGGAAAGATCCGGACCTGGGATTTTTACGGAGGCACGCTCTCCGGCATAGAGGAAAAGCTGGACCGCCTCAGCGCCATGGGCATAACGGCCCTCTATCTCAACCCTATTTTTGAGGCGTCAAGCAGCCACAGATACGATACCGGCAATTACCGGAACATCGATCCCATGCTGGGAGACGAGTCCGCTTTCCGCCGGCTGGCCGATGCGGCAGCCGAAAGAGGCATCTCCATAATTCTGGACGGGGTGTTCAATCATACCGGCTGCGACAGCCTGTATTTCAACAAGTACGGCAATTATCCGGAGCTCGGCGCCTGGCAGAGCGAGGATTCTCCCTACCGGAGCTGGTACCGTTTCGACGACAGTCCCATAGGCTACGACTGCTGGTGGGGCGTGGACGATCTGCCCTGCCTGGAGGAGGAAGACGAGGGCTGCCGCCGGTTTATTTTCAGGGATCCTGACAGCGTGGTGCGCAGCTGGCTTCGGGCCGGCGCAAAAGGCTGGCGGCTGGACGTGGCCGACGAATTGCCGGATGATTTCATCGAGGGGATCAGATCGGCAGTGACCGATACGGCAGGGCCGGACGGCCTGCTGCTGGGAGAGGTGTGGGAAGACGCGTCCCACAAGGTAAGTTACGGAAAGCTCCGCCGTTATCTTCTGGGTACGGAGCTGGACAGCGTGATGAATTACCCCTTCCGGGCTGTCGTGCACGACTTCCTGCTGGGCAGGCAAAGCGCGGAGGATCTTGCCGAGGTCCTGAGGAGCCTGCAGGAGAATTATCCTCCCTCTGCCTTTTACGGCGCTCTGAACCTGATGGGCAGTCATGACCGTCCCAGGATCATGACCGTCATGGGCGGCGCGCCCGATCCGTCCTGCCTCTCTGAAGAGGAAAGGCGGAATTACCGGCTCAGCCCTCAGCAGCGCAGCCTTGCCAAGAGCCGGATCTGGCTGATGACGCTTCTGCAGATGACCGTGCCCGGCGTGCCCTGCATCTATTACGGCGACGAGGCGGGTATGGAGGGCTATTCCGACCCCTATAACCGGGGGGCTTTTCCGTGGGGAGAGGAAGATGAGGATCTTGCGGCGATATACCGCAACGCTATCGGTATCCGGAGGCTTGACCCCGTTTTCACCGGCGGCAGCTTTGAGCCTTTCGCGAAGAACGGAGATGTCTTCGGTTTCTTCAGGGATACGGACATATCTCACGCGGCTGTCATGGTCAACCGCAGCCTGTTCGAGACCCGCACGGTTTCTATCCCGGCCGGGGGAGAACGGGCCTTTGAGATCATAAGCGGAGGCCCCGTAGCCGTGAATGAGGGTCAGGCAGTGCTTACTCTGCCTCCCATGGGCTCCGCCGCGGTCTTCTTCTGCGGCGCCGATTCCGGCTTTGCCGCAAAGATGCCCGAAGGAAGCGGCGTCCTCTGCCATATCACATGCCTGCCCAATGAAGGCGGACCGGGAAACATCGGTCAGCCGGCGCTGGATTTTCTGGATCTTCTGGCCGCGTCCGGACAGCGTTACTGGCAGATACTCCCCATTCATCCCACCGATGCGGAAGGATCGCCCTATGCCGGCGCCTCTGCTTTCGCCGGGAATCTGTCACTTCTGCCTGAAAACGGGGAGGAGCTTCGCGAGCTTTTCCGTTCCTTCAAAGGCGGCAAAGAGTACGATGATTTTTGCGAAGACAATGCTTACTGGCTGACGCCTTACGCCCTTTACATGGGTCTGAAGAAGGTCCATGAAAACGCGCCGTGGTATGAATGGCCGGAGCGTTACCGCAGCTATGACCCGGCTGCGATCACCGATGCCGACGTGCTTAAAGAAGCCGATCTTCAGCGTTTCTGCCAGTTCCGCTTCCACTGTCTGTGGCAGAAACTGCGCCGCGCCGCAGAGCGGGCGGGCGTGAAGATCATAGGCGACATCCCCATGTATGTATCCCTTGACTCCGCCGATGTATGGGCGCACCGCAGCCTATTTACGGTGGATGAACAGGGCCGCAAGACGAGCTGCGCAGGCTGCCCGCCCGATGATTTCGCGCCCGAAGGACAGCACTGGGGCAACCCGCTTTACCGCTGGGATAAAATGAAGGAAGACGGTTACGACTGGTGGATGCGCCGTCTTGAGCGGATGTTCGGGCTCTTTGATTACGTGCGCCTCGACCATTTCCGCGGATTCGAATCGTACTGGTCTATCCCGGAGGGGGAAAGGCCTTCCGAAGGACAGTGGCTCTACGGCCCCGGAGCGGAATTCTTCCGCACCGCCTATGAACGCTTCGGCCCGCTGCCGGTCCTTGCCGAAGATCTGGGCACCATCACGCCGGCGGTAAGAGGTCTGCTGGGCATCTGCGGCTTTTTGGGCACGGAAGTCGTGCAGTTCGGCGAAAAAGACCCTTCGGCGGGGTACCGGCCGCAGGAGGGAAAGATACTGTACTCCGGCACCCACGATAATCAGACTCTCGCGGGCTGGTGCAAGACCCGCTATCCGGATGCGGATCCCAAAGAAACGGCAGACCGCATCCTGGTGAAGATCATGTCTTCCGGAGCAAACGTGATCATCCTGCCTCTGCAGGATGTCCTGGGGCTGGACGACGAAGCCAGGATGAATACCCCCGGTACCACCGGAACCAACTGGCGCTGGCAGGCCCGTTCGGAACAGATGCCCGAGGCGCTGCGGAAACTGCGCATGCTCGAAAACGCGAAAACAAGAGGTGAATAAAATGGATAAGGGATGGGAAAAGACTGTGTTTTACGCGCCGCAGACAGGTCTTATGGCAGACTGGAGCGGCATGGACTTAAACGAAGCTTTCCTGGATTCGATGCGGCAGAAAACTTCAGCCGCCCTCGCGGGACTGAAGGAGCTGGAAGCCGGCGCCATAGCCAACCCGGATGAGGGACGTATGGTAGGTCACTACTGGCTGCGGGCGCCGCAACTGGCGCCGACTCCGGCCCTGCGGAAAGAGATAGAGGACTGCGTTGAAAAAGTCAGACGCTTTGCCGCGGACGTGCACAGCGGGAAAATAAGGACTGAGAGGGGCGATGTGTTCAGGCATGCGCTTATCGGCGGCATCGGCGGCAGCAGTCTGGGACCCATGTTCGTCGCGGACGCCCTCGGCGGCGCGGAAGACCCTATGGATCTTTATTTTCTTGATAATACGGATCCCGCGGGCATGGACAAGATCTTCGCGGCATTAAGATCCGACCTGGACGCAGTGCTCACCATCATCATATCCAAGAGTGGCGGAACGATCGAGACCCGCAACTGCATGGCCGAGACGAAAGCCTTCTATGAGAAAAACGGGCTCGACTTCGCAAAGCACGCCGTCTGCGTCACCGGCGCAGGCAGCAAGCTCGACGCTGCGGCTGAAAGCGAAGGCTGGCTGGACCGCTTTCCCATGTGGGACTGGGTAGGGGGACGCACCAGCGTCATGTCCGCGGTGGGACTGCTGCCCCTGGCGCTCAAAGGCATCGATATCGACCGCTTCCTGGCCGGCGCGGCTGACTGCGACAGGCTGGGCAGAGAAGAAAGCATCGCCGGGAACCCGGCGCTTCTTCTGGCGCTCTCCTGGTATCGCTGCAGCAAAGGCCGGGGCGGGGTCACCCAGGTCGTGCTGCCATACAAGGATTCCCTGATGCTCTTCGCGAAATACCTGCAGCAGCTGCTGATGGAGTCGCTGGGCAAGGAGTTTGACCTGGCGGGGAACCCCGTGCATCAGGGCCTGGCCGTGATGGGCAATAAAGGGACCAGCGACCAGCATTCCTACGTGCAGCAGCTGGTCGGAGGGCCCGACAATATTTTTGTCACCTTCATTCAGGTGCTGAAGGACCGTGACGGCGCTTCCATGACCGTCGGGGAGAGCAGCACAAGCGGCGACTATCTGAACGCCTTTATGCTGGGTACCAAGAAGGCGCTGGAGGATCACGGCAAACGCACTTTCATCCTGACCGTACCCGAGGTAAACGCTTACCATGTGGGCCAGCTGATCGCCGTCTTCGAGCGTGCGGTAAGCATGTATGCCGTCATGATCGGCATCAACGCCTACCACCAGCCTGCCGTCGAATTCGGAAAGAAGGCCGCGGGCGGGCTGATCGTCCTGAAGAACCGGGCGGCGGAGCTGCTCCTGGCCACCGAACGCGCGATGACGGCGCAGGAGATCGCCGACGCGCTGGGCGCTCCGGCGGACGATATCTTCCGTCTGATGATCCATCTGTGCAGCAACGACCCGCGCTTCGCCGTTTCGTGGAAACATCCATTGGCAAAGAGCGTATTCGCCAAGCGTTAATGACCCTAAAAGCCTTGAAATTTCAATAAACAGCCCGGAACCGATCTTGCGCCGCCCGCGGCCTGCCTTTTCAGGGACAGGTCTCCCCGCTTCGTTCGGATCCCGCGCTAAAGCAATAAAAAAGGACCCCTGGGGCCCTTTTTTATTGCTGTGGTGAAGGCGGTGAGAATCGAACTCACGTCCGAAAGCGCGTCCGCAAGGTTTTCTCCGAGCGCAGCTGATGTATTATATTTCGACGCTCCGGCCGTCCGTCAGCAGACTGAGGGAGCCTCTATCCCGTAGCTCTCGCGGGTACCGGGAGATCCCCGCGGGTTTTCCTGCATAGTCGACGCCGGTTGCGGAGCCTGCAGGCGAACTCCGGCCGACGCGCAGGCTGCTAACTAAGCAGCGAATGCGAGTCTGTTGTTGTTTCTATCGTTTCTTTTTAAACGGGACTCATTTTAACGCAGCTGAGACCGACTGCGGCTCGCTTACCCGGCTTCGGCACCCCCGTCGAAACCTTTACGCCCCCGGAGGATGCACCGCAAGGTGCAGATAATATGATAGCATAAGGGGAAAATATGTAAAGTTAAAGTTATATTACATGGTTTTCGGGGGTTACGGGGTTGACGCGGCCGTCGAAGAGACCGATGCCGCACGGGTGAAAACGCGGTGCGGGAGCGCTGTCCCCGCCTTATTGCAGGTTTTCAAAGCCCGGTTTTTCTGCTAAAATCAAATGAACGGAAAAAACCGCCGGCTGCGGCGGCGAAAGGAGATAAATATGGATAAATTCAAGGTATTCCAGGCCCAGCTCAATGTACTCACCGAGATAGGGCCGGCATTTGAAAAGGTAGAGGAATACTGCAGGATGGCAAAGGAAGCGGGAGCCGACATGCTCTGCCTTCCCGAGATGTTCTGCTGCCCCTACGAGACGAAGAACTTCCCCGTATACGGACAGCTTGACGGCGGCGAGATGACCGAGAGAGCCTCGGCGCTCGCGAAAAAGTACGGCATATACCTTTCCGCCGGTTCGGTGCCCGAGCTGGACGAAAAGGGAAGGGTCTACAATACGGCCTACGTCTTCGGAAGGAAGGGAGAAAGGCTGGCAAAGCACCGCAAGATGCACCTTTTCGACATAGACGTGAAGGGCGGGCAGCGCTTCATGGAGTCAGAGACTCTGACCGCCGGAGATCAGGTCACCGTATTTGATACCGAGTTCGGAAAAATGGGCCTTTGCATCTGCTACGACATACGCTTCCCCGAGCTGGTGAGGCTTATGGCCCTCAAGGGCGCCGTGGCGGTCCTATGCCCCGCTGCTTTCAATACCACCACGGGCCCCCGCCACTGGGAGCTCTGCCACCGGGCTCAAGCCATGTTCAGCCAGGTCTACATGATCGCGACCTCACCCTGCCGCAACATGGAAAGCTCCTACCATGCCTACGGCCACAGCATAGTCGTCGATCCCTGGGGCATGACCGTTGCCCAGCTGGATGAAAAAGAGGGCGTGCTCATCACCGAGCTCGACCGTTCCGCCGTCGAAGCGGCAAGAGAACAGATACCCCTTCTCAGGCAGCGCCGCACCGACATCTACAGACTCGAAGAGATCTAGGCCGGAGGCATCATGAAAAGACAGGACGAAGGCCTGGCCTTCATGCTCATATACGAGAACATAGCCTGGTATGAGGACGGGGCGGTGCGCATACTCGACCGCCGCGTATATCCCGCGAAGACAGAGTTCGTCACCTGCAGGACCCACGTAGAGGTCGCCAAAGCCATAAAGGACATGGTTACCCAGAGCGCCGGCCCCTACACCGCGGCTCCCATGGGAATGGCTCTCGCGGCCCGGGAATGCAGGGACATGAAGCCGCAGGCAAGGCTCGAATACCTGAGGAAGGCGGCCGATACCATTGCCCACGCCCGTCCCACCACCGCGAAGCGCATGGAGATAGTCTGCGGAGAAGCTTATAAAGCTGCGGAAAAGGCCATTTCCGAAGGCCTCGACGCCCCCCTTGCCATAAGGGAAAGGGTCATTGAAATGAACAATGAGCGCTATGCCCGTATAGGCCGCATCGCTGAGCATCTTGTGGACAGGTTCCCCGATAAGGGGGCCGTCATGACCCACTGCTTCGCTGAGACCATCATAGGCATGATGCTTAAAGAGTGCGTCAAAAGGGGCAAGGACATACGCATATTCTGCCCCGAGACCAGGCCCTTCTTTCAGGGAGCCCGCCTTACCGCCACCTGCTGCCGCGACATGGGCTTCGACGTCACCGTCATAACCGACAACATGGCGGCCTTCGTCATGAAAAAAGAAGGGATCGGCGTGTTCACCACCGCCGCCGACGCCATCTGCTGCGACGGACATGTGGTGAACAAGGTCGGGACCCTTCAGAACGCCATAAGCGCCAAGTATTTCGGTATACCGTATTACGTGACCGGAGCGCCCGATCCGGGTCATCCGACCATAGATACAGTGACCATAGAGATGAGAGACCCCGAAGAGAGCCTTATGGCCATGGGGGTCAGGACCGCCGCCGAGGGCGTAAAGGGCTATTACCCCGCCTTCGACGTAACTCCTCCCGGGCTGGTCGCCGGGGTGGTCACAGATCTTGGGATATTCTCCCCCTTTGAGCTTGCCGGCTATTTTAAGGCGGCGGGGGAGGGCAGAAACAGGGTCGTTGTCTAGACCCTCAGCGCAGCTCCTTCCAGAGGCTTCCGTCGGCGTCGCTGGGCATGTCCCAGGCACTTCTGGGGGAAAGGCTCACCTGCACCAGCCTGGGCCCTTCGGGGCTGCAGCTCCTCTTGAACTGCTGGCTGAAGAAGCGGCCTGTGAATACTTTGAGCCATTTTTCAACGTCCTTCGCGGAATAGCTCCCCACGAAGGCTTTTTTCGCGTTTTTGAGTATTTCCGAAGGCGCTTCGCTGCGCAGTATGTGATAGAGGAAGAAGTCGTGGAGCTCGTAGGGACCGACCTTGTCCTCGGTGATCTGGGCTATGTTGCCCTTGCTGTCGGTGGGCAGGAGCTCGGGCGATACCGGGGTATCCAGCACGTCGTAAAGGCATTCCGCCAGCTTTTTTGCGTCCTTGCCGGGACCGAAGGGGGAGGTCCCCTTCATCAGCATGTCTGCCGCGGCCTTTATGGTCCTCTTGACCAGGCCTTTGGTGAGGCCGCAGTTGACCGAGTACATGGCCATGTGGTCGCCGTTGTAGGTGCACCAGCCGAGGGAGGACTCGGATATGTCGCCGGTCCCGACAACCAGGCCGCCGTCCTTGTTGGCGAGATCCATGAGTATCTGTGTCCTCTCCCTTGCCTGGGCGTTTTCGTAGGTCACGTCGCGGTTTTCGGGGTCCTGGCCTATGTCCCTGAAGTGCTGCATCACGGCGGGCCCTATGGGTATCTCCCTGGTCTCGCAGCCCAGAGCCTCCATCATGGCCCAGGCGTTGCCCTTGGTACGGGAGCTGGTGCCGAAGCCGGGCATGGTGACGGCCAGCACCTCTGAAGCGGGCCTTCCGAGTAGCTCCATGGCTCTCGCCGAAGCCAGTATGGCCAGGGTGGAGTCGGAACCCCCGCTGACGCCTATTATGGCCTTGCGGGAATAGGATCTTTCAAGCCTTTCAGCCAGGGCCGCGGCCTGCATCTCAAGGATGAGGGCACAGTATTCCTCGGCGTTCTTTTCGCCTCTGGGGACGAAGGGGTCTTTCTGCGTAAAGGTGAAGGGCGGCTTAATATCGGCGCAGCCGGGAATATCGCCGGAAAGAACGCTCACCGCGCAGCTTCCGTCCCTCTTGAGCAGGGGCGAGGAGGCCAGTATCTTTCCGCCCATCGCAATGACGCATTCGCCGCCGTAGATGCCTTCTCCCGTGCTCTCGCCGGGGCCCGCGTTGGCGTATACTATGCCGCAGCCGAGCATTTTGCTGAGATCGGAAAGGTGATCGGGAAGCGACCTCGACCTTTCCGCGGTCAGGGGCTCGGCGTCGGGGAAAGCGGCGGGAAGGCCTTTTTCATTGCCATCTTTCCCTTGACAATTACCATTTATTACCATAAAATCAAAGGGAAGGCCGGGCAGGTCGCCGGAGGTGAAGGCCCCGCCGCCTGCGAGGCATACCTGTCCCTTGCAGATCACAAAGACGAGGCTGTCTCCGAAAGCATCTGCGGCTCCCGTGACTATGACCGCGTCGAGTTTAGCCGTCCTTTCGGCCAGAAGCTCTAAGGCTTCGTCCTGGGCGTTTATGAGCACCGGAGAGGCCGACAGGTCTCCGCAGGTGGCTCCGCAGAGGCTCATTGCCGGAAACACTATGAAATTGCAGCCCTCGGCCGCCGCTTTTTCCGCTGCCAGAGCCTGGCGTTCCGCGTTCTTTAAGGGGTTGGCCAGGGCCAGCCTGGGGCTCAGAGCCGCCGCTTTAATGATGATTTCGCTCATAGAGATCGCCTCCTCTCATGAATGGGAATAAACAATTTACTCAAAAATTAAAGCACAAAACCGCGCCCGTGGCAAGAGAAGCGGAGTCCCTCAAAAAGATTTTCAAAGCATGGCGCGAGGGTATATAATATAATGTCCGCGAAATAACAAATTACAGGAGAAACAGCAAAACATGAGCAAGCAGTTTTACATATCGGATCTCGAGACCGGAAGCTCCGTCACCGAGTTCTTCATGGTGAAGTCTCTGAGCCTCAAGACAGGCGCCAATTCCAAGCAGTACCTCGACGTGACCCTTGGGGACAGCAGCGGGGAGATCAACGGCAAGAAGTGGGACGTTGGGGATGACGAGTCGGTCATCTTAAGCTCCCTCGCCGAAGGCGATATGGTCAAAGTCAGGGGCCAGGTCATAGAGTGGAACGGTATCAGGCAGCTGCGCATAGGAAAGATACGCAGATACGATCCCGAGACCGACCGGATCGACATGAACGATTATGTCAAGGCAGCCCCCGAAGATCCCGAGTCCATGTACCAGTACATACTGGCCAAGGCCATAAGCATAGGCGACGAAGAGCTAAAATCCATGGCGGTCAAGTTCTTAAGGGATAACAAAAAGAGGCTGCTCTATTATCCCGCAGCCATGAGGAACCACCACGCCGAGCTGGGCGGCCTGCTCTACCACATCAAGCGCATGCTGATGATGGGAGAGAAGGCCTGCGACGTTTATACCTTCCTGAGCAAGGATTGGGTAGTCTGCGGGGTCATACTCCACGACATGGAAAAGCTCAACGAGCTTCAGTCCAACGAGCTGGGCGTTTCCCCCGGCTACAGCTTCGAGGGCAAGATGCTGGGCCATATAGCCCAGGGAGTCAAGGCTGTCGAAAAGCTGGCTGAAGAGCTGGGTATAAGCGAAGAAAAGAAGATAATGCTCGAGCACATGATTCTTTCCCATCACTACGAGCCCGAGTTCGGAAGCCCGGTGAAGCCCCTCTTCGCCGAAGCCGAGCTGCTCCACTACCTCGATATGACCGACGCCAAGCTCTTCGACTTCGAGGAGGCCCTGGTGCCGGTCAAGCCCGGCGAATTCTCCGAGAGGGTGCGCACCCTCGACGGCCGCACCCTGTACAAGCCCAGCTTTTCGGGCAGCAGGAAATAAGGTCTTATGAAGGAAGCCTTTGAAGGCAGCGTAGAGAAGATCATATTCCAGAACCAGGACAACGGCTACTCGGTGTTCTCCTTTTCGTGCGCCCGGGGGCTCATCACTGCGGCGGGAGTTCTTCCCGGCGCTTCAAAAGGAAGGCGCTATGAGCTGGAGGGGGAATTCAGGGAGCATCCCCGCTTCGGAAGGCAGTTCGCCTTCTCGTATTTTAAGGAGCTGGCTCCCGACAGCGCGGAATCCATGGCGTCGTTCCTTGGGAGCGGGGTCATAAAGGGCATAGGCCCGGCTCTCGCGCAGACCATCGTCGGATTCTTCGGTCCAAACACCGCCGACGTCATCAAAAACCACCCCGAAAAGCTCACGCAGGTCCCGGGAATAGGAAAGAAAAAGGCAGCCTCCATAATGGAAGGCTACAGCGAGCACAAGAGCTTTGCGGATCTGGTCATGACCCTGGCTCCTTTCGGCATAAGCCCCGCGGTCTGCATGAGGCTCTTCAGGACCTACGGCCCCGCCGCCGTCTCCGTCGTGACCGAAGACCCATACCGCCTGGCTGAGGAAGCCCGGGGCTTCGGCTTCGCCAGAGCCGACGCCATAGCAAAGCAGATGGGCATAGAGGCCGACGACCCCAGGAGGATCAAAAGCGCCGTTCTCTTCGCCATGAGCGAGCTCAGCGAGGAAGGGAGCACCTTCGCCTTCGAAGACCTGTTCACCGAAGACCTGGCCAAAAGGCTGGACGTGAGCCGGGAGACCGTGGCCGCCGGAGTATTCGAGCTGGTCATCGAAGGCCGCCTGGTCAAGGAGAACCTGGCAGGTTCCGTCATACTCATGCACTGGTACCTGCACGAGCTGGAGCAGCAGTCGGCTGCGAAGCTCTTCACCCTGGCCCACTCGCCCCTTGCCCATATCAGCGGCGACTCAGACTACCTGATAAAGCTCAGCGAAAAGCAGAGCGGCATCACCCTGTCCGAAAAACAGAAGGCTGCGGTGGTCTCGTCCCTTGAGAACGGAGTTTCCGTAATCACGGGAGGCCCGGGCACCGGAAAGACCACCATCATAAACACCCTGCTGGCCGTACTGGACGGAGCAGGCATCAAGACCCTGCTCGCAGCCCCCACCGGAAGGGCTGCCAAGCGCATGACCCAGGCCACCGGACGCGGCGCCTCCACCGTCCACCGCCTGCTCGAGGCCACCTACCTCGAAGGGGAAGACAGGATGCGCTTCATGAGGGACGAGGATAACCCTCTGGACTGCGGCTGCGTCATAGTGGACGAAATGTCCATGGTTGATCTTTTGCTGCTCTCAGCCCTGCTTGCGGCCGTCAGGCCGGGCACTAGGCTCATAATGGTCGGCGACGCCGATCAGCTGCCGTCCGTGGGCCCCGGCAGCGTCCTTAAAGACATCATAGAAAGCGATACCATACACTCTGTGAAGCTCACCGAGATATTCCGCCAGGCCAGCGAGAGCGCCATCATCACCAACGCCCATGCGGTCAACAGGGGCGATTACCCCCGCTTCAACGAGAAAAACAGCGACTTCTTCTTCATGGAAAAGCAGGACCAGGCCGAAGCTCTGCAGCTCATAAAGGACCTCTGCGAGAGGAGGCTTCCCGCCTTTTACAGCGAGCTCGACCCCTTCTCAGACATCCAGGTCCTTACCCCCACCAAGAAAGAGATGCTGGGCAGCAGGAATCTTAACAGGGAGCTTCAGGCCGTGCTGAACCCGCCTTCGGACCTCAAGCCCGAGCTGAGCTTCGGCGAGCGCAGCTTCAGGCTGGGCGATAAGGTCATACAGACCAAGAACGATTACTCCCTGGAGTGGGTCGGAATAAAAGACCTTAAGGCCGGCCGGGGGGTCTTCAACGGCGACATAGGCATCATTCAGAGCGTAGACAGGGAAAACGGAAGGCTCAGCGTCCTTTTCGACGACGAGAGGCTGGCTTCATACGACTTTTCCAACATCGAAGAGCTTGACATGGCCTACGCCCTAACGGTCCACAAGAGCCAGGGCTGCGAGTTCCCCGTGGTGGTCATGCCGGTCTCGGTCTACATGCCCTTCCTCACAACAAGGAACCTCTTTTACACCGCCATAACCAGGGCAAAAGAGGCTGTGGTGCTGGTGGGAAGGCCCCGGATCTGCCGGGCCATGGTGGACAACAACTCGGTTGAGACCAGAAACAGCGGGCTGGGCCTGCGCCTAAGAAAGCTTTGGGACATGGAATACGGCGATGGGTTCCTTTAGAAGCGGCCTTGAAGGGGCACTCGACCTCGTCTTTCCTCAAAACATATACTGCCTCTGCTGCGGAGACTCCATGGAAGCCTCCCGCGTCCACGGGCTGTGCGACGTCTGCGCCGAAAAGATCGACTGGAACGTCGAAAACCCCTACAGAAGGGATATGGACCTCTTCGCCTTCGACGAGCTCCTTCCCTGCTGCCGCTACGGTTTTTACCCCAGAAGGGTGATAGCGGGCTTTAAGCTGGGTCACAGGCCCTACGCGGCTTCTTCCATAGGCCTTCTGATGGCCGAAAGGCTGGCTATGAGCGGGGATAAGGGAGTTCTCATATCATGCGTCCCCATGCACCCCAATAAGCGAAGAAAGCGGGGCTTCAACCAGTCGGAGCTTCTCGCGGGGGTCATAGCCCGCGAGAGGGGAGAGGAGCTTGATACCGGGCTCCTCGTCAAAGTGAGGGAGACCGCCTCCATGAGGAAGAGCTCGGGAGACGACAGGAGGGTGCTGCTCGACGACAGCATTGAGCTGGCTGTCGGGGCCGAAGAGAGGGTGAAGGGCCGTCATGTGGTACTGGTCGACGACGTGGTGACCACAGGGACCACGGCCGACAGCTGCGCGAGGCTCTTAAAGCAGGGCGGGGCGGCTAAGGTCAGCGTTCTCTGCTTTGCCGTAAGTCCTTCATACAAAGCTATGGACACGCAGGAAGAAAATGATGTATGATACGTCGTCGCTTCGGAGGGGATCCGGGTCTGTGGAGGAAGATCCAGGCCAGCTATGGGCGAAGGGATCCACGTAAGCAGGGGCAGAGGCTCCTGTGAGCATAGCATAGTTTAGATGTAAGTCCTCGGGAAAATCCCGGCAAAGGCAGGTGTGGGGCTAAAGACCAGGTCAGCCGGGTCCCGTCCGAAGCGATGACATAAAGGTTCACAAATTTTCACGGAAAAATAAAAGGAAAAACCTTCTTAAGGGAGTATATATTAATACAACCTGAAAGGAGGTTTTACATATGTTAGTAAAGATCACTAGTAAAAACCTTAACCCCAGCGAAAAGACCAAGGTTCAGATTGAAAAGAAACTGGGCAAGCTCGACAAGTATTTCGCCCAGGATACCGAAGCCAACGTGGTGCTGACCAACGAGAAGAACAACACTGTCAAGCTCGAGGCCACCATCTACGCAGGAAGCCTCATATTCAGAGCCGAGGAAAAGAGCAACGATCTGCTCTACTGCCTGGACATAGTCGTTGACAAACTGGCGTCCCAGATGTCCAGATTTAAGCAGAAGCTGGTGAAAAAGCATCACGACCAGAAGGAAGTACTCCTGGCGGCGGCGCTGCCTGACGTGGCCGATGCGGTTGAGGAGGTCAGCGTGGTCAAGACCAAGCACTTCCGCATAAGCCCCATGAGCGTAGAAGAGGCCATAATGCAGATGGAGCTTCTGGAGCACAGCTTCTTCGTCTACCGCGACGGCGAGAAGAACAACGTCTGCGTTGTATACAAGAGAAATGACGGGACCTACGGTCTTCTGGATATAGAGAACTGATCTTTATCGCTTGCGGCGGCGGGCTCAAAGGGCCCGCCGTTTTTAATTGTTGAAAAGAAGCCCCCCATGCGATAAAATTGACTCTGTATAAGGGGGGACCTCATGATCGAAACAATCACCTCGCTGCTGGCGTCCATAAGCTTCAGCGACATCATAGACATAATGATAATCAGCGTGGTCATCTTCGTGATACTCAATTACGCGAGGGCAAGCCGCGCAGCTTCGCTTGCGAAGGGCATAATCTTTCTGATAATCGCCTATTTCGTGTCGGGTCTCGCCCACCTCTATGCCTTCAACTGGATGCTGGGCCAGGTCCTCAACGTAGGACTGATATCCCTGGTCGTGATCTTCCAGCCCGAGCTCAGAAGAGCCCTGGAATTTCTGGGAAGAGGAAAGTTCTCCAAAGGCCAGAACTCTCTTTCGAGGGCGCAGAAGGAGGAGTTTGCGGAGGAAGTCGCCGCTTCGATAGGCTACTTCGCGTCGAGAAAAGAAGGAGCCCTGCTGGTCTTTGAGAGGGAGACCGCCCTCTCCGACATTGCCGAGACCGGCACCATGATAGACGCAAAGCTCTCCCAGGAGCTCATAGACAACATATTCTACAAAGGAGCGCCCCTCCACGACGGAGCCGCCATCATCAGGGGCAACAGGGTGCTGGCCGCCGGCTGCGTGCTCCCCCTCACCGAGAACACAAACCTGAGCAAGGACCTGGGCACCCGCCACAGGGCCGGCATAGGCATCACCGAGGTCTCCGATGCCCTGGTGCTCATAGTCTCCGAGGAGACAGGCATAATCTCCATGGCGGTGGACGGAAAGCTCTCCCGCTTCCTCGACCTCAAGACCGTCCAGAAGACTCTGATGAACTATTACATAGACCGCAAGGACATAAAGACCTCCAGCATGGACCTCCTCAGCGAGATTTGGAGAAAGACAAATGGACCGCAGACTTAAGATAATCGACATTATACTTCCCATAGTCATAGCCATAGGTCTGTGGTCGTACGTCATAAACGTCGTCAACCCGCCCATGACCGAGACCATAAGGGACGTACCCATTCAGATACTGGGTCTTGAGTCCCTGCAGTCCACAAGGCTCACCATAGCGGGAGACGGGGAATACACCTGCGACGTTTCGGTCAAGGGAGCCAGATCCGATATCACCGGCCTTAAGGCAGACGACATATATGCCAGCGTCAACCTCGCCGGGCTTTCCGCCGGTCAGAACAACGTCAATGTTTCGGTCACGGCCCCGGCCAACATCACCATAGAGGACGTGCGCTCACAGAAGATCCAGGTCTACATCGACGAGCTGGTCACTGAGCAGAAGCCCATCAACGTGGTCCACGCCGACATAGACGGCGAGTACGAGGTCACCATAATCACCCAGGAAGCCGACAACCTGCTGGTCACCGGCGCAAAGAGCCTGGTAAGCATGATAGACGAGATACGCATCGACCTCGACGTCAACGCCCTGAAGGTCGACGATTCCACTACCCTGAGGCTTGCCGGAAAGCCCCTGGATTCCGAGGGCAACCTTGTAAAGAACGTTAAGCTTTCAAGGGAGCAGATCTACATAACCGCGTCGATATACCAGCTTTACGACGTAAGGCTCGACGTAAATTACGAAGGGACTCCCGGCCTGGGCGCCCAGCTCAGCAGGGTAGACCTTCCCGCGACCCTCAGGGTCAAGGGCCGCGGCAGCGTCATCAGATCCGTCAAGGCCATCAGCACCGACAAGATCAACATCGACGGCATCACCGACGACGT
>JAEEGL010079829.1_pt1 | contig 42201 bp, 33 predicted proteins | sample 9134231 | NCBI WGS metagenome assembly JAEEGL01 (sample SAMN16246548, study PRJNA631951) | gut metagenome | biome: gut microbiome; feature: rumen; material: fiber-attached | host: Bos | place: Iran: Karaj | collected 2018-10 | reverse complement strand
CTTGGGATCACTGGTTGCGATCATCTTGGACCAGTCATAGTCAAAACCAAGCTCTTTAAGCTGCTTGGAAAAAGTCTCAATGTTCTTCTCTGTAAATCCTGCAGGATGATTACCTGTTGTAACTGCGTACTGCTCTGCAGGAAGTCCAAAGGAGTCATATCCCATGGGATGCAAAACGTTATAGCCCTGCATGCGCTTCATACGGGACATAATATCGGTAGCTGTGTATCCTTCCGGATGTCCTGCATGTAGGCCTACTCCTGAAGGGTAAGGAAACATATCAAGGGCGTAGTACTTGGGCTTACTGAAATCCCATACGTCTGTCTTAAATGTTTCGTGCTCCTGCCAATATTCCTGCCATTTCTTTTCAATCGCATGATGGTTATATACTTCTGCCATAACTTTGCTCCTCTACTTATTATTAATACCTGTGATTTTATCACTAATGATACATTATACAATAACACTTCTTCATCAGCAATTACTTGTTGGAAACTACTTAATTACGAAGCACTGACAAACTGCGAAGCGTATAGGTTGTAATAAGCTCCCTTTTTAGCCATGAGAGTCTCGTGATTGCCCCATTCAAGGATTCCTCCGTCGTCGATAAAGAATATCCTGTCGGCGTTCTTTATGGTGGATAGCCTGTGAGCTACAACAAAAGAGGTTCTCTTTTTAAGAAGCTCCTCAATTCCCCTCTGGACCAGTATCTCGGTCTTGGTGTCAATACTTGAAGTTGCCTCATCCAGTATCAGGATCTTGGGATTGGTCAAAAGAGTTCTCGCAAAGGCAATGAGCTGTCTCTGTCCGTTGGAAAGTCCGCCGCCCCTCTCGGTAATAACGGTGTCATATCCCTTCTCCATCTTGTCAATAAAGTCGTGGGCGTGAACAGCCTTTGCTGCTTCCAGCATCTCCTCATCGGTGGCATCAGGTCTTCCGTACTTGATATTGTCCCTTATGGTTCCGGAAAAGAGATAGTTGTCCTGGGTCATGATCCCCAGCTGGCTCCTGAGGGACTGGATAGTCACCTTGCTGATATCGTAGCCATCCACTAAAACCCTTCCGCTCTTTGTGTTGTAGAAACGGCTGATAAGGCTGACGATTGTGGTCTTTCCTGCACCTGTAGGTCCGACAAGAGCAATGGTCTCTCCCTGCTTTGCCTTAAAACTCACATCATGGAGAATGTCCACATCCGGTTCATCGGGATAAGCAAAGGTCACGTGGTCAAACTCAACATTTCCCTCAATCTCAGGTATGTCGATAGCCTTGGTTCCGTCCCTGACCAGTGGCTCCATGTCCATGATCTCGTACACACGCTCAGCTGATGCCAGGTTAGTGATCAGCTTGTTGTAGTAGCTTGCCAGATTCCTGATGGGATTAAAGAACATTCCAAGGTACAGCACATACGCTGACAAAGTACCTATGGACTCCTGTCTGATATTAAGCCTTGTTACAGCCAGATAGTAAAGCGTAGCTGTTCCCAGGCCTCCGGCAATCTCTATTGTAGGGCTGTACAGATCTGCAATTAACACAGCTGATCTGAATGCATGGATAACCTCATCAACAATACCTCTAAACTCACGGTTTGCTTCATCCTCAGCATTAAAGCTCTGAATGACCGCTGCGCCCTCAATTCCCTCGTGGATAAAAGCTGTCATGTTGGAGTCTTTCTTTTTCCAGCGCTGCCATCTCTTGTGGGCCATGATCTCACAGAAATACAGGCCGCACAGGATTATGGGCACTGCTACCGCTGCTGAAAGTGACAGCACCGGACTCTTTACGATCATGATGGTCAGGATCACCGCAAGGCTTATGGCCTCGGGAGCCAGAGTTGTAACCGTGCTGGTAAGTACCTCTTTTAGCGCGTTTACATCTCCCGTAACCCTCGCCAGGATCTTGCCTGAAGGCCTCTGGTCAAAAAAGTCCACTCCAAGCTCCTGAATGTGGATGTAGAGCTTTCTTCTGATGTTCAGGATCATGTCGTTGGAGATATCCGCCATCATGCGTCTCCAGACTCTGGTGGCCGTGTAGCTTACAAGGGCAAGGACTATCATCACTCCCGCCATTTCAAAGAGCCCTCTGGCGTTGCCTGCTACAATCTCGTCATCTATTATTTTTTCAATAAGCAAAGGATAAACAGTGGATATCGCTACCGTCACAAGTATCAGCAGCGTTACCACCACTATCTTTCCCTTGTATGTCAGAAGGTTTGAAAGGAGCCTCTTTAGGACATCCAGCTTCAAACTCTCCTGTAATTCTTCATCTTCTCTGGTGCTGTTTATAGCCATTTTTATGCACCTCCTTTTCTGTCTTAACAAAGTTGTCGTGTTCCAATATTGCAGATGATTACTGGCATGCAGCCATCCTGCGGTCTTCTTCATTTTCTCCTGCAGCCATGGCGTTTTTGAGTTCTCCGTACTGAGCCTCATAGGTGCTGTAATACAGCCCCTTCTTGGCGATAAGCTCCGCGTGGGTTCCTCTCTCTTTAACCGAGCCGTTTTCAAGGACTATGATCTCATCCGCATCCTTTACGGAAGAAATCCTGTGGCCGATGATCATCTTGCTCATGTCCTTCTTTTCCCGAAGTTCCTTCTGGATGGCGGCCTCAGTCTCCACATCAAGGGCAGAGGTTGAATCGTCAAGGATCAGAAGGTCTGCCTTCTTGGCCAGGGCTCTTGCAATTGAAAGTCTCTGCTTCTGGCCTCCGGACAATCCGATCCCCCTCTCTCCGATCACTGCGTCGTAGCTGTCTGTGATCTTCTCAACAAACTCCGTGGCATGAGCACTCTTTATGGCGCTCTTTACGGTTCTCTCATCCATGCTGTGCTTGCTTCCAAGCCTTACATTTTCAGTGATGGTATCAGAGAAAAGAAATACATCCTGAGTTACAACCGATGAGAAATCCCTTATATCCTTGAGGGGCATCCTACGGATGTCCTGTCCGTTTATGAGTATCGAACCATCACTCACATCATAGAACCTCTCGATAAGGTTAACTATGGTGCTCTTTCCCGCTCCGGTGGCTCCCATGATTCCAAGGGTCTTGCCCTTTCCAAGGGTGAAGGAAACGTCCTTAAGGATCCGCTTTCCATCCATGGTGAAGCTGACATTTTCAAACCTGATCTCGCCTGCCGGATTCTTTGATCCGTCTTCGAGGGCCAGTCCCTTCTCCACTGCTGTAGCATCCCCGGCTGCCTGATCTTTTTCCTTCTCCTTGGGATCAGTTATCTCTGCCTCAGTCCTTAGCACCTTTGAAATCTTCTTGTAGCCTGCCAGCCCCTGGGATACCAGTGACAGCATCCATCCAAGATTCTCGATGGGCCATACGATGCTGATTGAGTAGGAAACAAAGGCCACCAGTGTTCCGTAGGTGATACTGCCCTTTATAGCAGCATATCCGCCTATTGCAACCACGAAGGTCTGCATGATCTTTGGAATCACCTCCAATAGAGGATCAGTATCTGCCAGGTCTGATGCAAACTTCTTGTTGGCATCAGCGTAGGCCATATTCTTTTCATCAAACTTCTTAAGCTCTGAGCTCTCAGCTGAAAACGCCTTAACCGTCCTTACTCCGGAGATGTTCTCCTCAACAACCTTGGTAAGGGCCGCATTCTTTTCACTGATGTCGTCGTAGTCCTTGTCAAGTTTCTTTTCCAGGTGAAGGGCTATGTATGCCAGAAACGGCATAAACACCAGCGGTACAAGGCTCAGCTTCCAGTTCAGGGTCACCATGCATACAATGACTCCGAAGAAATAAACCGTCGCCTCAGTCAGCAGCATTCCAACAAATCCCGTCAGGTCCCATACTGCACCGGCATCATCCTTGACTCTTGCCATGAGCTCGCCGGTGTTGTTCTTATCAAAGTAGCCCTTGTGCAAGGAAAAGATATGCTTCATCATATCCTTGCGAAGTCCCGAAGCCACGCGGCAACCTGACATGTCGCACAAAAACTCTTTTACAAACTGGAAAAGAGCTCTTCCAAGTCCTGCTGCAATGTACAGCAAAATATCCCTTCTAAAGATATCCATATTTCTTCCCACGATCACATCATCAACCATGGAAAGAGTAATAAACGGTACGAGGATATCCACCAGGGTACTGCACACAAGGCAGATACCTCCAATGGTGTACCTCCACCAGTTTCTGATTATGTACTTTTTCATAAAAATCACGTCCTCTCGATACTAAAAAAGAGTAAAAAAATAGCGCGATCACCACAAAACGTGGAAACCGCGCATTAAAATACGATGAGAAAGCCTAATCTATCCTTAAGCAAACTCCAGCGAGGTAACCACAATATCCCTATGTAGTAGTGCGTTAATTCTAAGTTTCATTCCAGCCATTGTGTTACCTCCTTTCGTAAATTTTTGTATTAGCTATTACATACATTATTCTACATGAGAATAGTTGTCAACACAAAATATAAAATAATTGACTTATTTTCTGAATAATCTTATCAAAAGCAACCTGTTGAACGCACTTAGCGCAAAAGAAAAAATGACACCAGCGGGATTGTCACCACCGACAGCAGCGTAGACAGCGCCACTCCCTTGCTGGCAAGAGTATAGTTTCCGCCGTATTGCTGGGATAACATAGCGCACATGCTGCCAATTGGCACTGCCATCATTACAAAACAAACTCTTATCAGCATCTCGTCCTTGATAAACAGTCCAAGGAGAAGTACTCCCAGAATCGGAACAACTGTAAGCTTTATCAGTGAGAATAACAGAAGTCTGATATCTCCAAACAGCTCTTTTAGCTTAATGTGTGTCATGGACTGTCCGATCACCATCATGCTAAGGGGCGCAGCCAGGCTGCCAAGGCTCTTGACACTACTTACGATAAATACCGGCATTGGGATTCGTGGAATGTAGATGGCAAGGGAGATAATGCAGGACAAGATACCAACATTTAAAAACTTCGAAACCCCAAGTCCGCCCTCTTTTGAATCTCCTGCGCTAAGAGCCGCAACTCCGTAAGTGTACATAAACAGGTTGTAGGGAAACTGGAAAAGAGCTCCGTACAAAAGAGCCTCATCCCCGTATGCCGCCTGGATAATTGGAAGCCCCATAAATCCAATGTTGGTGAAAATAGTCATGACCCGGTATACACCGCGATCCTCCTTAGAAACTCCCATCAAAGGCACAAGCACAAGGGACACCAGGAAAAGAAATACATACACCCCAAAGATCACCAAAAACCCAAACAAAAGCTGGGATCCCCTTATAGTGCTCTCATCATTCATTCCTGCTGCCAGGATCATGGATGGAGTTGCCACATTCACCACAAGCCATGACAGGTTCCTGGCAAAAGAATCGCTAATAAATCCCTTTTTACCGCAAAAAAACCCAGTTCCCATAAGTATGAACAAAATCGCCATCTGCTGAACAAGAACCATAACATACTCCCACATCAAACAAACAATCGCGTCAATTATACTAAAAAAACAGGTCCTGCCCATTAAAAATGAAGCAGGACCAACGACATAATATTACCACATTACACAAACTTGAAAAGGTTTAATCCGATTTCTTCCGAAAACTCTCTCTCAACTGTCCACTGTATTATTTTAGATAAGTCCGAAATTCTTAAGTATCAATATCCATACAAAAATTGTGAAGATAGAACAGAGAGTGGTCACCACCACATACTCCCCTGCAAGATCCGAATCTGCCCCCATGCTCTGTGCCATGGGAAAAGAGGCTGCTGCCACCGGAGTTGCCCACAGACAGAACACTGCAAAGAGCTCTCCCGGCTCGTATTTCATCATGACCATGATCGTGATCATAATGGCAGGAAGCACAATAAGCTTGCTGACAGTACCAATAAGGAGTCTTACCGCGTTCTTTCTCACATCGGAAAAGCGCAGGGTTCCCCCAAGAACAAACAGCGCCATAGGCGTTGCAAGATTCGAAAGGGCCGCAATGGGACTTGCAAGACTCTGGGGCATGGTAATTGGCAGTGCATTGAATATCGCTCCTGCAATGGCTCCCATGATAAGAGGAGTTTTTAGCACATTTATGATTATGTTTTTGAATGAAACATTGCCGCCCCTGAAGTATTCAAGAACCAGAACCGCTGAAATATTGTAGAGAGGAACCAGAAATGCAACTATTATGCTGGCCTTGGCACTGGCAGCATCTCCAAGCACGCTGGCTGATAATGGAATTGCAAAAAGAACTGCATTACTTCTGTAAAAAACCTGCATGATCACAGGTCTTTTCCTGTTATCCTTCTCAAATAAAGGAACGATCAGAAATGCAAGTCCAATGACCAGTAGCGTCCCCACAAATGCAAAGAGCACATATCCAGCGCCCTTTAAGGTACTGAAGTCCACCTTGTACAGATTATTGAACATGATAAATGGAAAAAAAATCTTAAAGAGCACGGAGTTCAGTTCCCTAAGGAAGCTCTCTTTTACCCAGCCTGCTCTGACAGATATCATTCCTATTGCGATGTACACCATAAAAGGAACCACCGCGTTTGTAGCGATTATCAGACTCTCCATTATCTATCCCCAACCTAAGTGATCAAAACAAATAGCTGTTACGAGTAATATATCACACAGTATCCAGGTATGTTTTATGATCCGGTGCGGGAAAAGCATCAGAAATTCTGCGATAATCTTCATCAAGAAGCTTTAGTGACGCCGCCTCAGCATTCTGGCGAACATGCTCAGCCTTTCTGCTCCTTGGGATGGCACACACATTGTCGTCATGGAGAACAAACATGAGAAGCAGCTGCACGACGCTGACACCGTACTTGTTGGCAACTTCCTTAAGGGTAGTATCAGACATCAGCTGGCAGCGCAGATCTCCTGCCTGGGCAAGCGGACAGTATGCCATTACAGGAATCTTTTTCTCCTTAAGGAATGGCATCAGCTCGTACTCAATACCCCTGGAGCCCAGGTGATAGAGCACCTGGTTCACGCAGCACTTGTTTCCTCCCGGGATTGACAGAAGCTCCTCCATATCATCCACATCAAAGTTTGATACACCCCATCTTTTAATCTTACCTTTTTTGACCATTGCCTGAAGGCGGTCCACTGTTTCTGCCAGAGGAAAAGAGCCTCTCCAGTGATAAAGATACATGTCAAGATGATCGGTCCCAAGCCTTTTAAGAGTGGCATCAAGACTCTGTTCCAGCCTGCTCCCCCCGGCATTTGAAGGAAGGACTTTGGAAACCAGGTAAAGGCTGTCTCTGTTTATACCGCTTATGGCCTCCCCGACAAGTTCCTCTGACAGGCCATTGCCATACATCTCTGCTGTATCTATGAGCATAATGCCCTCATCTATACCTGCCCGGAGTGCCTCCAGTTCCTGCTCTCTTAGAGGCAGGTTCTCACCCAGGTACCAGGTTCCCATCCCAAAGGATGGGAAATCGCTGCCGTCATTTAATTTAAGCGTTCTGAATTCCATGCTTTTATTCCTCCAGCAAAGTAGTTTGAGCGATATACGCATGGCTTAACTTCGTTCTCGCCATGCTACGGACATTCGGAAATCGATCACGTGATTGGCGCAGGGTTGAAGATGCACATGTCATTGTGGAAGCCCCATATGTCGCTGTAAGGCTTCTTTATTCCACTTGCCACATCAAGGATCATGTTAAAGATCTCTGTACCAACCTCTTCAATTGTCTTTCTCATTTATTTTAACATATAGTCTCTTTTCAGCCATATTGTCCTCACAAAATAACAGACTCCCGAAGGTTTTGCTCCTCCGGGAGCCCTCATTTTTTTAAAGAAGTTCTGCCTCGTTCATGCAGCTGCGGATATTATCCAGCACCTTTCCGGGAGGTGTTGGAAGACAAGGTAAAAGAGCTCCGGGTCATCCCGAAGCTCTTTTCCTATGCCAACATCATTATGCTATCTGATCCTTGTCAAACCGCTGTAATAACCAGCTTCTGAGGCTCCACATTCCTGATCTCGCCCTTACGTCCGCGACACACAATTCCCTTCTCGATGTTGATCATTGTGGCGTGGGCCTTCATGGCCTCGTTTATCTGCTTTACAGCTGCCTCGTAGTCCTGTGGCGTCATGGGAATCACGTAGTCGTGGTTTAAGTGTTCCGTTGATACCACGGCGGCACGGAATCTGGGCACATATCTAATACCATAAAAGGTACAGATTTCAGTATTCAGCATTCCACTGTTGTCGGAGCACTGCATTGAAATATACATTCGTCCACCTCTCTTCCCATGATCAAATAATAGTCTCTTCTAAAATAATGATAATATATTTACGGAAATTTTACTATAAATTATATCTTAATTTCACCGGAACTTATAAAAAAAGAACTCCCGCTCCCGAGAGTTCTTTTGACAATAATTTTCAGTTGCCCATTGAAGCTATAAGCGCATCAATCTCTGCCTGACTGAGCATCTTACCGGGATCTGCCGGTGCTGCAGGAGCTGCTGCCGCAGGAGTCGAAGCCTGCGCCATAGATGCGGTAAAACCGCCACCTCCACCTGCCTGTGAAGACTTGCCCATTATGCTTGCAAGAAGAGCCTGCTGCTCTGCGTTTAATCCGTTTGCATCCATATGTTAAGCATCCTTTCAAGGTTGTAATAACGGCTTATTCTTTAATGTATTGTAATTAGTTATATATGATGCGTCAAATAACTTTTTTATAAACACAGTTTATTTTTCTCTAATAGCTCCGCTCTCAAATGCCTTTAGCAGGTCCTTGAGGTCATCAATCTGCTGCTGCAGGCCTTTCCCTATGTCAGTGTCACGGACCATTATCCTTCTTTTGGTCTTTTCGATAACCTCTATTGCAGGAGTATTCTCTGCGCCCTTTACAAAGGGCTTGTGGGCCGCAAGAGCCAGATGATGAGAGTTGTAGATCAGGGTATAGCCTGCAATTCCCGTGGTCTCATGATAGGCCTTGGATATTCCGCCGTCGATGATGTAGAGCTTGCCATTTGCCTTTACAGGATGTTCGCCTTTGGCAGCCTTTACCGGGACATGTCCGTTTATTATGTGTGCCCAGTCAGGATCAAGGCCAAACTCCTTTAATATTTTATCGGCATATGATTCCATTGCTGAATACTTGTAGTAGGGATTAAAGTTTTCCCTGCAGAGCTCTTTTTCCTTCCTCAGGAAAAGATGCTCAAAGGTGGTTATCTTGTCTTTTCCAAAAAGCGGGGAATTGGGGCCGCACCACAGATACCACATAAGATCCACCGCATCCTGCTTCTTCTCAGGGTCATCCCTGGAATCCAGGAAAAAGGCATCGTGGATCTTGGTGTTAAGGTAGTCCATAAGCTCTTTTCCGGAAAAGCTGCCATCCCTGGTGGTCATGGGAATGAAATTGCCGGCCTCATCCATTGGGATGCATCCATGGTACAGAAGATTATCGTTGACAATTCTGTACATTGCGCCGTGGGAGTACAAAAACTGCACGTGCTTAATAAGGAGCTGGGAGTGGATAAAACTAAGGCGCAGGGTCCTCATAAGCTCCTCTTCCCCTTCTGAAAGCCTGTAGGGGTCAGCTGGGTCAATTGTCGGGAAATTGGTGTCCTCAAGCTTATAGAGCTTGCCATCAATCTCTACCTCAAAGGTCTTGTAATTGATCTTATCCAGAAGAAGCCTGTGATCAAGGCCGTACTCCGGATGTCTTTTAATGAGCTGCCCTTCAAGCTTTAGCTGAATGATGCTGATGGCCTTGCACATCTTGGCTGCAAGCTTGGGATTAATGGAATCGTACTTGTTCTCATCTAGAATATGAAGCTTAAAGCACTCGCAGGGGTCGTCCCTGTAGACCTCAGCTGCAAACATGGACAGCGGGCGAAGATTTATCCCATAGCCGTCCTCCAGGGCGTCAAAGCAGTTATAGCTGGTGCCGATCCTAAGGACATTGGCGATGCAGGCGGGATTACCGCAGGCTGCCCCCATCCAGTCCACGTCGTGGTTGCCCCACTGGATGTCCACGTCATGGAAGTTCATCAGCTCCTCCATAACAAGATCCGGGCGCGCTCCTCTGTCAAAAATATCCCCGATAATATGCAGTGAATCGATGGTGAGGTTCTGGATCAGCTCGCAAAGAGCTATGATAAATTCATCGGCAAAATCAATCTCGATGATGCCGTTTACGATTTCGCTGTAGTAGAGCTTTTTGTTGGGATCGTTCATATCAAGGTGAAGCAGCTCATCGATGGCGTAGGCGTAGTCCGCAGGCATCTTCTTTCTGACCTTGCTCCTGGTGTACTTGGAGCTCACCACGCGGCAGATGGAAATAAGGCGGTTTATGGCAATCTTCTGGTGCTCCGCCAGTTCTTTTCCGGAAACACTCTCATCGTGCCTTATATTGCTGATAACTTCTCTTGGGTAATATATCAGATTCGCCAGCTGCAGCTGGTCAGACTCAGTCATCTGGTTTCCAAAGGTCTCCTCGATCTTGGCCCTGATGATACCTGAGGAACTCCGAAGCAGATGTGAGAAGGCCTCGTACTCACCGTGGATGTCGGAAAAGAAATACTCCGTCCCCTTGGGAAGGGCACAAATGGCGCGAAGGTTGATGATCTCCGCCGCTGCCTTCCTGGAGTTTGGAAACTCTTTTGATAGTAAACGCAGATATTCTATGTCTCTCATTGTAATCCCCCATGAATAAGTGACAGACTTTAGTTACGTTTTTAATATGTATTAATTATCATTTAAAAGCATACAATTATCCTTGCGCGAAATCAAAAAGCGCCTGCCACCTTTGCATAATAATTTACGCAAAAGCGACAGGCGCACTATTTCGTGGGCATTCAGCCTGCTCTTTTAGTTGATGGTGAATCTCTCCAGATTCTCGTTGATGGTGTCAACCGCATCAGATACAGAGGATGCAGCGTTGGCAACAAGCTCTGAGGATGAAGCAACTCCCTTGGCTGCCTCAGTAACTCTTTCAACGTTCTCAGCGATCTCCTGAGTTGATGCTGACTGCTCTTCAGAAACGGAAGCCATGTTGGTGGCTACGTCGTTGACCTTCTCCATCTCGTCAGCCATCTGTGCAAGGATCTCGTTGGCCTCTGAAAGCTCCTGAGTGATCTCCTGGAAGGTTGTGGCTGCAATATTCACGGTTTCTGCGCTGTTATTTATGAGTGTTGTGTTAGTCTCAGATTTCTCAGACAGCATCTGAACCTTCTGGGACATATCCTTGATGATCTCACCGATCTGGTTTGTAGCATCAGCAGAGTTCTGAGCAAGGGCTCCGATCTCGGAAGCAACAACTGCAAAGCCCTTTCCTGCCTCTCCTGCTCTTGCAGCCTCAATTGAAGCATTGAGTGAAAGGAGGTTTGTCTGCGAAGAAATAGAATTGATAAGATCAATGATCTGAGTAATCTTGTCAGCAGCTTCATCAACGTTTGCAACAGCGTCTGCCATATCCTTCATGGACTCAACGATGTCTGACATTCCTTCAGCCACATTGGACATATCCTTCTGGCCGGAATCAGCTTTTTTAACAAGCTCATTCATGGAGTTTTCAACCTTCTGCTCATCATCTGTCACGCTGGCAACAGCCTGGGCAAGGATAGTGGCATTTTCAGCAACCTCATTAACAGCCTTGGCCATGTTGTCGATGTTCTCTCTGATCTGGGTCATGCTCACTGACTGATCGTTAGCTGCTGCCTCAAGATCTTCAGCAGTAGTCTTGGAGGTCTGGGCATCGCCGTGGAGCTTTCCTGATACACTCTTGATCTCGGAGAGGGAATCCCTCATGCCATTTACGAAGTCGCCCATGGCCCTGTTCATATATGCGATCTCATCGTCACCCTTGGAGGTGATATCCACGGTAAAGTCACCGCCGGAGATCTTTTCAATATTATCAGTAAGGGAGGTTACAGGCTTCTTGATCATGCTGTGAAGAGCCCTGCTGATAATGAGGATTACAAGAAGGACTGAAACAACAGTTACCACAAGAAGGATAATGATAAGTCTTATGAGGGTTGCGAGAACCTCACTCTGAGGCACGTATGTAACTACGCTCCAGTCTGTTCCGTCAACACCTGATGTAACAGCGAAATACTTCTCGCCGTTTGCTGTAATGGAAACAACCTTTCCACTGTCTTCTTCTCCTTCGCTTGCAACAAATTCGGCAATTGAAGTAAGAAGTGGCTGATCAGAAAGCTCGGAGACATTTTTTCCGCAAAGGCTTGCATCATCCCTGTAGGAAAGGATAAGACCGCCCTTTGTTATCATCATGGCTCCGCCGGTCTCATTGACAGTGGTTTCATTTAACTTTTCCTGTGCATCTGCCATGAAAAGATCTGCAGCAAAGCAGCCCTGTCTTCCATCCTTAAGGTGGACGTGTCTTATTACTGTGGCACACAGCTGGCCTGTAACTTCATCAAAGTAAGGCTGGTCATAAAAGTAGAACCACTTGTTGTCGTAGCCAACAGCCTGTTTGTACCAGGCTTTTTCAGTTATATTCTCCATGACAAAGTCAGGAGCACTTGGGTAAAGGAAAGTACTGTCCTCCAGGGCAAGATATGCACCGGTAGGAAGGTTACTGTATCTTCCCACAGTTCCTGTGAGGTACTCCATGATCTCTTCGTTGCTGTCGTACTCATTTTGCTCAACAGCATCAGCTACACCGTTGAGATAATAGAATGTTGATGACAGGTCCTTGTTGACCTTTGCAGCACTTGCACTTACCTGATTAGTAAGGGAAGTGTCAATAAGATCCTTTACAAGGCCATATCCAAATCCAAGCACAAGCAGCTCAGCTATCAGAATACTGCCTATCAAAAGAGCCACAAACATCATTGAGATCTTTGCACTTATGGCCTTTGTAGCGCCCTTTTTCTTAGTGTTTTTTGCACCCTCGCTCATTAAGAATTACCCTCCTGTGATTATTGTTGTAATAACAAGTATCATTATCATAAAAAAGAAACAACACACCCGTACATATACTAAATTACAACAACACAGTAACGATAATGTAAACAAATTCTTATAGAATTATAAATTTGTCAGAAAATTTCTAGAAAGTGCATGAATATAGAATATGCAAAAAGACCCGGTTCGCAATTGAACCGGGCCAGTGAAATCTCTTTTGCCGGATTATCAGGCTGTCTTCTCATCAGAAATTGTGAAGTATGCCATCTTCTCATTGAGGGTCTCAGCCATGTCACGAAGGTCATTGGCTGCATTGCTGATAAGTGAGAATGTAGCGTTGAGCTCTTCCATGGAAGCGTTTGTCTCCTGTGAAGAAGCTGCATTCTGCTGTGAAATAGCTGAAAGCTCTGAGATGATGTCTGAGAAGCTTGTCTTAAGCTGGTTGAGCATATGGATCTTATCTGAGATCATCTTTGTTGAGTTCTCAACGTTATTAACATTTACTACAACAGCGTCCATGTCATCCTTTGTTGTTGTAAGCTGGTCATTCTGCTCCTGAACGCTCTTGGAAAGCTCCTCAATGATCTCAACGTTCTTCTTTGACTCAGCAACAAGAGTCTCTACGATCTTATTGATAGACTCAGCTGCATTCTTGGACTGAGTTGAAAGAGCTCCGATCTCAGCAGCAACTACTGAGAAGCCCTTACCTGCATCACCTGCTCTTGCAGCCTCGATTGTAGCATTGAGGGAAAGAAGGTGTGTCTGCTGTGCAATCTCTGTGATCATGTTTGATGCTTCTGCAATGCTCTTTACAGAGTCATTGGTCTGACGGATCTGTGCGTTGATATCCTGCATAGATGTCATTACGTCTGCATTTTTATCCATAAGATGATCGATGGTATCAACTGTTCTCTGGGCACCTGTCATCATCTCGTTTGCTGCAGATGAAAGATCCTCAATCCTGTTTGTGATATCGTCAATGGAATCACCCATCTCGTTAGTATTAGTGACTGAATTCTCAACACTCTCTGCCTGAGAAGCTGCACCTCTGCTGATATCCTCAACAGCGCCTGTAACCTGCTCTGCTACTCTTGAAGCTGTCTCTGCAGATGCTGCAAGGCTGATACCTGACTGTGTTACATCCTCTGAAAGCTTCTTTGTTGCGCTGATAACATCCTGAAGCTTGTCACGAACCTGTGCTGAGCTCTCTGCGATTACACCAAGCTCATCCTTACGGTTGAATGTACGATCATTGATATAGAAAGAAAGCTCTCCATCCTCAAGGCTCTTAAGTCCGCCGATAATGTCGCGGATTGCCTTTGAAGTTGTGCTGATAAGTACTCTTGCAACACCTAAGTTAAAAAGGAAGAAGCCAACAAATGTTGCGATGATTGCTATAAGTGCAGCCCTCATGTTTCCTTCAACAATAGATGTATCACGACCTGCAAAGATCATACCTACAGTCTGGCCGTCTGAGTTCTTAAGTGGAAGGTAGTATGCATACCACTTCTGACCACCGATCTCAAAGTTCTTGGCAAGATATTCATTTCCGCCTCTAAGTACCTCAGAAACAACAACATCTGAAGCCTTTGTGCCTTCCATTCTCTTACCTGTCTCTGAATCTGTAAGAGATGTTACATAACGTGTATCTCCAAAAAATACTGTATAGTGCATTCCTGTTTTGTTGTGGAGAGTATCAAGCTGCATTTGATAAGTGTCATGAATTTCAACATCACCCTTCATCAACTCTCCATCCTCTGAAACAGACCAGTCACCCTCATACTGATGAGAAAGCTCGTCCTCTAAAAGAGTAGCTGCTGCATGAAGTCCCTCTGAGAAAGAAGTAAGATATGCACTCTGGATATGGCTATATCCGATGTAACCAACGCATCCTGCCATAAGAAGTGCAAGAGTTGATGCAATAAGGATTATAGTACGTACCATGTTTCTAGTTTTCTTATTCATGATTTACCTTTCTGACCGCCTCTGCGATCCATAAACAAAAAGAAGCACGGGAACATGTCCCATGCTTCTACAAAAGTTTTCTTAAAAAAGAATAAACTGCAACTGGCTGACATGTTAAAGTCCCTATAGCTTTGCGCCACAAGCTTTCGCTTGCTTTGCCCATTATTCGAACCAGATTGCATTATAAGAGAATGATTATTATTTCGCAACAAAAATTTATACTTTTTTAATCATTTCCATGTTTTGCAACAAAGTGTACAATTACGCAAATAAAAATTGGCAGTTTTGCACAAGATTTTTCAGGTCAGTATCTTGAGGATTGTGATATCCAGTTTCTTCATCATGTCAACAACTGCGCCGCCTTCCAGCTTGACCTTCGGACGGGATAAGTATTTTTCATTGTTCTCCATAACAACACCCTGCTGTCCCGAGGAAAGAAGTACAGTGCAGCCAATAGGATACGGTGCAATATAGTGAAGGAACGTGTTCACCACATCTATGTCAAACATTGTTCCACTGTTAGCCATAAGATACTCTATGGCATCTGCAGGGTTCATGGCATCCTTGTAGACGCGCTTTGCTGTGAGGGCATCATAAACATCTGCCACATGGATTATCCTGGCAAATTTGTGTATGCCTTCCCCTGACAGACCTCTTGGATAGCCGGAGCCGTCCCAGTTCTCATGGTGAGAATAAACAGCATTCTTAATAACCGCAGCTATGGATTCGCCACCGCTTTTTCTAAGGCGCTCAAGACCATACTCGGGATGTCTCTTCATTTCTTCGAACTCTTCCCTTGTGAGCTTTGCAGGCTTATTGAGGATCTCAATGGGAACATCCATCTTTCCTATATCATGAAGCAGCGCTCCCTGGGACAACAGCTCAAGCTCGCTGTTGGTAAGCCCCATTCCTATTCCAATGATAACGGAAAAGATATCCACGTTTACGCTGTGGACATAGGTGTAGTTGTCATAGCTGCTAAGAGAAACCTTCTCAACTATCAGGGAATCCGAACTCTGGATCTCGTTTACTATGCTGTTTGCCAGGAACATGCAGGCATCGATGTCCAGTTTTTTCAGCTTGCTGATAGCCTTTATTCTGGTCTCATCGGAGACAATGAATTTGGCCTTCTCAACATCGCCGTCATCAAAGATATAGACACCATCATATTCAAGGTTCTGGATCCTTTTTATAAAGAAATCCGAAAGAGGCGTGTTTGCCTTAAGGAGGATCAGTTCGTTATTGTCATATAGATTATTAGCCAGGATCATTCCGGGCTTTAAGTCATTAATACCAATGTATCTCACGCTTACCTCTCCCCGGCTATTCCCGTAATACTATCGTGACACGATATTCCATTTACTATAAAATTCTTTGATGTTGTGGTTATCTCATACAGGGTATCGCATGTGATCTCTTCTATGCTCTCAACCCTGATATTTCCTATACGTCTGTTCCTGACTGCAAGGTTTTCAACCCTTCCCGTTATCACAGGGGAAAAGATATTGTAGAACCTGATGAGCTCTGTAGGCCCTCCCATAAGGGAAACCTCCATGAACTCGCTGTTGTATGAGTACTCAAAATCAAAAATCTCCATGCCCTTTTTAAGGACATCAAGATACTTCTGCTTGGCATTGTTTAGCTCTTTTGTTATGGGGTTCATGGTGCCGTCAGAGTCATAGACTCCGGCAACGAAGCCCCTTATAAATTCCGGATCATCCTTAAACTTAGCATGCTTTTCCGAGAACTTTATGAGATCCTTATAGGACGCCCGTAGCTTTTTTGTCTCGAAATACTCATTGGTATATTTATCGTGTGCAACAATATCAGACTGTGCCACATCAATCCTGAAATATGTAAGGAAATGATAGATCCTCTTTGCCACTTCCTCATCGCGAAAAACGTAGTCCGCAAACTCTCCGCTGTGGAGGCTGGCCAGGTTCCTTCCGTATATTTCCATACTGATGATGTAGCCCGCTCTGTAAAGCCTTGTTATCTTGAACTTTTCAGTGATATCCTTTGAAAGGCCAAACATCTTCCTGTCAGTATCCAGGTAGATCACATTTTCATCTATGGATCCATCATTAAAAGAAAACTGCCATCCCGCCTGGGTAAGCCACTGATGGTCCGGACTGCACACAAGGCTCCTTCCATCTGAAAGAGTGATCTTTACCGCAGAGCTGTTTCTTTTTTTCACGGAAAGAACACTGCCCTTACTATAGGTAAAATCTTCACCGTCATAGCTTATGGCATAAACTTCGTCGTCTTTTTTCAGGTTCCTGACCTTTTTAGTGGTGTTGTCATACATCAGGACATCCATATTTCCGTCGATACAGTCAAAGCTTTTGCTCATGAAAAGGCCCTTTCTTTGCTAACAGCACTCTCAAAATCAGTAACGATTTTTTTCAGCGGCTTCATTAATTTTACCATATTTTATCAGATTGTTATAAGAAATTAACTGAATTACGGCAACTCAAACACGTATAAAGCGGTGAAATACCAGTTTAGGTACTTCACCGCTTTCCTTGCGAGCATTTAATTGTTTTTTTCTATCAGATAGTCTCGCCATCAACTAATGAAAATGGCACTATGACCCGGCTGTCACTTGGCACCGCATCACGATCCTCGATCATTGAAAGCAGCAGTTTCATAGCTTCGTGGGCAACCAGTTCAACATTGTTATTGACTGAGTTAAGACGTGGCGAGATATATTTCAATGTATCAATGGCATCAAATCCATGAAGCCCATAGTCCCTTCCGGCTACCATCCCGCGTTCCTTCAGCAGCATCATTATATCCAGTGCAATTTCATCCGCGGTACAGACAAATGCAGTATCAGAAGTCACTTCCATATCTGCAATATGCTTTAGATAATCCCAGTTCAAAAGGTGCTCCACTTTAAGCTTTTTACGGCTCTTTTGGGCCACCTGATCAAAGCCTTCCATACGCTTTTTATGAACGTATATATTCTCGTTGGGGTTGCCCTCTATTGGCGGGCAGACAAAAACCAGGTGCCTGTAGCCATGTTCTATAACTACTTCCGTTGCCCCCTGCATCGCCTTGCGCTGGGAAATATCCACAAATGGGATATTATCTCCGATGCGGTTATCGACTGACACAATGGGAATATCAAGTTCTTCCAGAAACTTAACATATTCCGGGCCTTCATTGATGGAGGAAAGAATAATCCCATCAATCTTGTATGCTGCCATGCGACGGAGCTTTTCTATTTCCTTCTTGGGATCGTTATTGTGAAGATTGATGTTTACCCCATACCCATGCCTCTCAGCTTCAGAACTGACTGCACTGATCATCTGGGCAAAATAGCGGTTCTTCGAATCCAATACAAGCATACCAATAGTATATGTACGTCCCTTTGCCAGACTCCTGGCAAGCAGATCAGGCTTATATCCCTGCTCTCTCGCAGTCTGCAAGATCATCTCTTTAGTTGTCTCATTGATCCTGCCGGTATTGTTAAGCGCTCGTATAACCGTAGTTCGCGAAACACCGCACAATTTGGCCAGGTCGTTCATTGTTATGCCCATATTGCCCCTCAATTACTTTTTTATCATTGTAACTTAATCCTGACCATCTGGAAAGAATATGGTTCCAATTCTACAACAGTTCCGTCTTTGTCTACTGAATAATTAGCTAAAGCCTTGGGCTGTATCAGATTATGATCCTCATAATTCGTAGCCTTTATGTCATCAGATGAAAGCACAACTGATTCTACAACCTCTTTTACATTTAATCCGTGTGAATCAAAAAGAACCTGTTGCTGATCACCACTTCTGTTTACCAGATAATACACAAGCTCCTCTTCATCCTGATTCCATACAACAAGCGAATCAACTACCGGAACTTTAGCAAAATCTTCTGTTTCATAATGACCGCCAATGTATCTTGAATCAAGAACAACTCCTTTTGCATGTCCGGCGATAAGCTGGAATGGATAATATATTGGCTGAACCCATGCATCTCCTCCCTTTTCTGTCATAATGCAGGCACTGATATTTGTAAGAAGTGACTGACATCCCACATGAACACGATTACATTTTTTCACAAGAACCATCATCATGCTGGCAAAAAGAAGCGCATCCTCCATTGAATAAATCTGCTCCCCAAGAGGAGGTGCTATCTGCCATGGATGCTCATCCACCCATTTCTGAACTTCATAGTCAGGTGTTGACCATACTCCCCATTCATCAAAACTTATATTAAGAGTCTTTTTGCTCTTTCTCTTTGTTTTTTCCAGATCCGCAATTCCGCATACCAGGTCAATATAACGCTCCATATCAAGAGACTGCGCAAGAAATCCGGCAGTTCCCTTTTCCTGTCCCCCATAATACTGGTGAATAGAAACATAATCAGCCTCATCATAGGTAGCTCCAAGAACCTCTTTTTCCCAGGCTCCGAATGTGGCATTCCTTGACATGGAGCTTCCGCAAACTACCAGTTTTATTGAAGGATCAACAAGCTTCATTGCCTTTCCTGTCTCGTGAGCCAGGCGGCCGTACTCCTGCGCGGTCTTATGTCCAATCTGCCATTCCCCATCCATCTCATTTCCAAGACACCAGAGCCGGATTCCATAGGGCTCTTTATTTCCATAGGATGCCCGCAGGTCACTGTAGTAGCTTCCTTCTTCACTATTGCAGTACTCCAAAAGAGCTACTGCCTCTTCAAGTCCTTTAGTTCCCATATTTACAGCCATGATGGGCTCCATGTCATAGGTCCTTGCCCATTTCATGAATTCATCTATGCCTATCTCATTGGTCTCTATGGACTTCCAGGCAAGGTCTCTCTTGCGAGGTCTCTTTTCTACCGGTCCGATTCCATCCATCCAGTTATAATTGGAAACAAAGTTCCCGCCCGGATATCTTACACAGGTCACTCCCATATTCTTTGCAAGCTTTGCAACATCCTGCCTGAATCCGTTGGCATCTGCAGTGGGGTGATCTTTTTCATATATTCCGCTGTAAACCACCCTGCCCATATGCTCTACAAAAGAACCAAAGAGCCTCTTGTCTATTTCACCTGCTGTGTAATCTTTATCTATTACAATTCTGATTTTTTCCATGAGTTTACTCCTTCATTCCTGATGTAGAGATGCCTTCCATAAAGAACCGCTGACCAAACAGGAAAACAATAAGTAGCGGTGAGATGGATATCACTGTTGCAGCCAGGGTAGGGCCATATTTTATAGCGTTGCTTCCTACGAGCGTTGCAAGACCTGCCGACAGCGTACGTTTCTCCTGAGTGCTGGTAAGCATCATGGGATATAGCAGATCATTCCAGTTATTCATCAAATGGAATATCCCAAGGGTAACCAGGGCAGGTTTTGAAAGAGGCAGAATAATTTTGAAGTAAATGCCTATTTCCTTCATTCCATCAATTCTTGCAGCTTCATCCAATGACGTTGGTATTCCTGAAAAAAACGATGTCAGCATAAAAATGCCGTAGGCACTGGCTGCACGGGGAAGCACAAGTCCCCAGAATGTATTTAGAATTCCCAGTTTGAACTCCTCTAAATAAATTGGGATCATTACAACCTGGAAAGGAATCATCATCGTAAGCAGTATGATTCCAAAAATAATCTTTTTCCCTTTGAACTCCATTCTGGCAAAGGCATAAGCTGCCAGTGAGTCAAAAAACAGACTTATTACTGTAACTGCCACCACGAAGAAAACTGTATTCTTAAGCATGGTAGGAATAGGAAGAATCTTCCAAACATATGTAAACTGCGTACTCACCCATTTTGCAGGGAAAAACTTTGGAGGCCATAACATGACGTCTATATCTGACTTGAACGCAGACACAAACAGCCAGCAAAGTGGCAGGAGGATTATCAGCATGAACAGTACCAGTATCAGGTTGCTGATTACGTCAAAAGCTTTTTTGCTCATACCTCTTCCTCCTTTCTTGTTGAATACTTTCTGAGAATGAAAGTGATAATAGCTATCATGAAGAAGAGATAAACGGCTACTGATGTGGCATATCCCACATCAAAAGGTGCTGTTCTGAATCCTCTCTCAAAGATATATCCGACCAGGGTTTCAGTAGAGAACAGCGGTCCTCCCTGGGTCAAAACGTAAATCTGGTCAAACACCTGAAGTGCCGTGATAAGTGTCGTTACCAGACAAAATGCGATGGTCTGACGAATTCCGGGTATTGTTACATAAATGAATTTAGTAAACCAGGATGCGCCATCAATCTCTGCTGCCTCATAGAGAGACTGTGATACACCCAGGGCAGCTGCTGTAAGGAGCGTAAGTGTGTATCCAAAATTTTTCCATACAGACACTGCAATAACTGTTCCCATTGCATAACCTTCTGTGGCAAGAAGGTTTGGAATCTCTATTCCAATGCGGCTTAGCATATATGCAACCATTCCTGAATTTTTGTTAAGGATCATTGACCACATGATACTTATTGCAGTCATGGAACATACATAAGGGATGTAAAAGACAGTTCTAAGAAGCTTGTGAAAGCGATTGTTTCCCAGCATCAGAAACAGCATCATAAGTGAGATCAATATCTGAAGCGGGACTTCTATAGCGGTAAAAACAATAGTGTTCTTTGTGGCATTCCATACTCTGGAATCAGACAGCATGCGCACATAATTCTCTATACCAATAGTCCGGTACTCATTCATATAAATATCCATGTTTGTCATGCTGATATAAAAAGCCGAGAAAAGCGGGACAAACACGAAGATTATCAGTATCAAAGATGATGGAGCTATGAATAAGTATGCTATTTTCTGGTTTCTCTTCATGTCTTTGCCCTTTCATAAATGGTGCTACCATTTTCTGGTAGCACCATAAGATACTTATTATTACTTAAGTCCAAGAACCTCATCCAGCTTATCTGATGCTTCCTGAACACAGGTAGCAACATCATCGCCACCAAGAATTCTCTCCATCATAGGCTGCATTACGTCAGCATCAATCTGAGAACCGCAGTCAAGCTGAAGGTGCCAGTCTCTACCAATTGTAGAAGCCTCTGATACATCTGCAAGGATTTTATTAGCCTTGATGTCTGAATCCTGAAGAACGGTATTTGCCCATACAGGGAATCCGTTGCGGTTAGACCACTCTTTTAACACTCCATCGCTGAGCCAGTAAGCCATGAACTTGTAAGCAGCTGCTCTTGTTGCATCGTCAGCACCCTTTGCAAGCATCCATGCGCATCCACCCTCAGGAGCAAATGCACCGGCGCTGCCTGCAGGAATGGCTGTTATACCATAGTTGATACCAAGCTGGTTAAGTCCGTTGATGTTCCATGGTCCGCTTGTGTACATTGCAAGCCTTCCGGCCTGGAACATTGTATCTGCCTCGCCTGCATCAAGTCCCTTAGGAGATACGCCTTTATCCATCATACCCTGCATCCATGTGAGGGTCTCGATATTCTCTTTTGAATTCAGGAAATTCTCTTTTCCATCTGTGCTAACAACATCTCCACCGTTAGCCCAAAGGTACTCAACATAGTTGCCATAGTTTACAGGAAGTCCAAGACCATAGATTCCATTTGAAGCATCGGTACATGCAACTGCATACTCTTCAAGTTCAGCCATTGTCTTAGGTGGTGAATCAGGATCAAGACCAGCTGCCTTGAACAGATCCTTGTTGTAGTACAGATACTGCAGGTTGTACTGCATTGGAACACCGTACTGTGTGCCATCAAAGTATGACTTATTAAGTACGTTTTCATTGAAGTTGCTCTTATCTACACCTGTTACATCCCAGAAATCGTCGATAGGAAGTATCATGTCATTTTCTTTGTACTGCTTGATAAGCTCTACACCTGCCAGAACAAAGGAAGGACCTGTTCCTGTGGAAATAGCTGTAGGAAGCTTTGACTGCAATGTTGCATAGTCCATGATATCGATGTCTACAGTCACATTGTCGGTATTTGTTGCATTGTAGTTTGCTACAATCTCACGAAGAACATCTCCATCAGATCCGGTAAAGTTACACCAGAATGAAATAGTGATAGGGTCAGATGCCTCCGCTGTTGTTTCAGCAGCTTTTTCAGTTGTAGCAGTCTCAGCCTTAGCCTCAGTTGTTGTGGCTGCTGCACTGTCAGCTGCCGGCTGAGATGCGCTTGCAGTATCTGAAGCTGCTCCACATCCGGTGATAAGATTCATTGCCATAATGCTTGCCAGTATTCCCCCAGCAATTCTACGTTTCATAATTCAATCTCTCCTTTCTATGAACGCCCATTATATTTTCGCCCTTTGCGTACCCGTGTGCGCACTTGCCGAAATAATATGGCATTCCGATAAAAGAATGCCTTGTTTACGCTTGCGTACTCGTGTACTCTTGTTATACCCACTTTACTTCTTAACGTCTTTTCTGTCAATTATTCATACTTACTAATTTGTAATAAAAATATTCGGTAAAAAACGACAAAAAGAGTAATGGCATTCACATCATTTGTCATAATTCTGCGTTTCGTTCCACACTCATATTGGCCTATCGCTCTTTGAGCTCTTTCCAACAATTACATAGGTGCCGGCGAACATGATCACCACGAACACCAGGAAGTACCAGCCGCCCTCTATTTCTTCCATAGTTGCGATGTAGTCGTATGCTCCGTGCAAAAGAGCCGGTATCAGAACCGCAAGGATCCTGCAGAGCTTGGAGGTGGATTCATTCCCTCTGTTTGATAGCTTTTTTGCCACGCCGTAAAAGATACCCATGAACACGCCAAAACATGCATGTCCCGGTATTGCAGTTACGGCTCTGACAACCGCCGTACCAAAGCCGTAGCTCATTACGTAGCTGATATTCTCCCACAGTGCAAAACCCAGGGAAACAAACACAGCATACACAACGCCGTCGTACTGGCAGTTAAACTCAGGATTCTTCCAGGTCTGTTTTTTCATAAAGATGTACTTGGAACTCTCCTCCGCAAATGCCACGATTCCAAAGTACAGTATGATGTTGTAGAGCACAGATTCAGCGGGAATCGTAAAATCAAGGATTGCAGAGAAAACCCACTCCTCCACCAGCGCCAGAAGGGATGACAGCACGCCTGCCCTTACCAGCTTTTTTAGGAGATAGCCGCTCTCTTTTTCCAGACGGTCTGACTTGTAAACCTTGACCATCAGTGCGATTGCAGGGATTGCTGCTGCCGCGATAAGAATAACGTTATAAACCACTATGGGCTGTAACAGGAAATAGAACATTCTCAAAACCTCCAACCATTTTCTACTATTGTAATCTCATTGAGCCGCAAAAGAAAGCCCGAAGGATTCTCTCCTCCGGGCTTCATGGCTCTGTATTTCATGAAACATCATTATTCTGTGAACTGAAGTGAATCAATGATTGTTGCCAGTGCATCTGATACAGCCATGTCAAGCTCCTCGTTGCCGCTGTTGTGACCTATGAGCTCAAACACAAGGTATCCGTCCATGTAATCCCTTGCAACTGCTGTCTCGTAAAGACCTGAACCTTCAGTTGCAGGTGGAAGAATAGCCCAATAGCCTTTAACATCCTCAGTTCCGGGGAATACTCCCTCTGAGGTTGTTGCCTTTTCGCCCCAGCTCTTTGCCGTATCAGCAATAGCTGTCTTGGCATCCTTGCCAACGTCGTAGGTTACCATGACCATGTTGGTTCCTGCAGACTCTCCGGTATAAACAAAGGATGTGATTGGTCCGCTCTGGTTTACAGTGATAACTGAAGGATTGTATTTTACGCTCCATCCGTTGGCATCGCTATATACAAGGTCCTCACCCTTTGTAAAATATGGAGCTCCTACTTCGCTGTCTGCTGCAGCCTTATCCTCTTTCTCCTTAGCCTCAGCTGTAACAGCCTCAGCGCTTGTAGCTACTTCCTCATCCTCAATTGTTGTAGCCTCACTTCCTGCACATCCTGTCAAAAGAGCAGCTCCCATGACCATGGCAATTCCTGAAGCTACCAGCTTTTCAAACATCTTACCTCTCATAATCTCTTTTTCCTCCTCATAAATATTCATAAAAAATGAAGGTCGCTTTTCACTACATTTAGCAACCTTCATTATCGTAACACACAAAATGTACCAATCGAAAACGTTTAAGTCGATTTAATAATCTTTTAATTGTTTTTATTTTTATTCAATATTATTCTTTCCTGTTTTGCATATATCCCCAAGGCAGCAATCCGGGCAGTTAGGGCGTCTTGCGATGCATACTGCTCTTCCGTGGTCCACGAAGCGGTGACACAGGTCATTTCCCTCTTCCGGAGGGATTATCTTCCACAGCTCCTTTTCCACCTTGCCTGGCTCCTTGATGTCATCAACAAGTCCTATCAGGTTTGAAAGCCTGATGCAGTGGGTATCTGTAACAATTGCAGGCTTGCCATAAACATCTCCAAGGACCAGGTTGGCGCTCTTTCTGCCAACTCCGGGAAGCTTTAACAGCTCCTCCATGGTGTCCGGAACCCTGTCGCCGTACTTTTCATGAAGCATCTTCATGCAGGCCGAAATGTCACGGGCCTTGGAATTACCCAGACCGCAGGGGCGCACTATTTTTTCTATCTCCTCAACGGAGGCCGAGGCCAAAGCCTCAACTGTAGGGAACTTTTCATACAAAAGAGGTGTGATCTGATCCACCCTTGCATCGGTGCACTGGGCTGCAAGCCGCACGCTCACAAGCAGCTGCCAGGCCTTGTCATAGGCCAGCGTGCAGTGGGACTTGGGGTATTCTTTTTTAAGGCGCTCTATAACTTCAAGGGCCAGTTTCTTCTTGGTCATGATATGCTCCTCATTTCATCCGGGAACAGGACTGTCATTTCATTCAAGGCGCCCGGCAAAGTGACTGCTGCCGTCACCACTTCTTTCCCGGGCAGTGGGCTCCCCTGGACAGAGCCCGTATCTCCACATAGCATCCGCACTTAAGGCAGGTGGCATCAACCAGCTTGTCGCACTCCCTGCAAATATCAAGACGCCTTTTATATTCCGCATCCGACGCCTTTTCATCAGCTGACATAAGCTGTTTGGTCTTTTCAAGCTGTGCGATAACGTCATCCTTGCCTGCCATTTCAAACAAAAGGCACCTTAAGCACCCGCCGGTAGTTTCTTTTCCCATAAACAATAATCCCCTTTTTCTCATCTAACTGAATTATACACTAATATGTTATACTGAAAAGATACAGAAGGGGTAAATGGTGACTATATGAAAAAAGAAATCTTTGATAATGAACAACAGCATCTGACCGAAACCTATGACAAGCTCCTTAAAAAGAAGGAGGAAATTGTCTCCCAGATCGCTGCCCTCAACGAGAAGGCTGTGGATGACAAGAATGATATGAGGGACAACATCCGTTTCGACTATGCAGACATTGAGACCGCCATGGAAACCCTTGCGGAGATCGAGGTCTGGAACCGCTACATCGACACCTACAATGTTGAGAGCAGCTCTCTTTCCAAAAAGCTTGATACAGTAAATAAGCTCCTTGAGTCTCCCTACTTTGCCAAGATCAGTCTGCAGTTTGATCCCTCCGAGGAGCCCGAGAGCTACTATATAGGCCGCGCTGCCATTTCCGAAAAGGGTCCAAACCAGCTGATCATCGACTGGAGATCCCCAATTGCAGAGGTTTACTACAACCAGGAGATGGGCAAGACCAGCTACACCGTGGATGACCGGGAGATCCCTGTAGACCTTAAGCTTCGCAGGCAGTTTGATCTTGATAAGGACAAGCTGAAGGCATATTTTGACACGCAGATTGCCATTGAAGATCCAATGCTCCTAAAATCCCTGTCCCAGACCCACACTGACAAGATGCAGGCCATCACTTCCACCATTCAGAAGGAGCAGAACACCGTTATAAGGTACCCTGACGTTCCGGTCCTGCTTGTGGAGGGAATAGCAGGAAGTGGCAAGACATCGGTACTTCTTCAGAGGATTGCATATCTCTTTTATCAGAAAAGAAAGACCCTGCGCCCGGACCAGGTCTGCCTTATGACCTTAAATCCTGTGTTCAGGGAATATATAGACAACGTCCTTCCTGACATGGGTGAGACCAATCCCGTGACTCTTACCTGGAGAGAATTCCTGGAAAATGAAAACGTCCCCTGCGCCATAGGGGATTATGACGACACCGACGCAGAGAGTCTTGAAAAAATAAGTACAGCGCTGCCGAAGCTCATTCCGGAAGCTGATGATTTCTTTGATATAAGACAGAAAGAAAGCGTAGTCCTGACCAAAGAGGACGTGCTGTCAGTTGTGAAGAAATATAAGAAATTCCCCCTTGGCGTCCGTCTCATCCAGATCACATCCGACGAGCTGGAAGCAAGGGCAAAGAACAATCTCCACAACATGGATGACGCAGTGGAGAGCGATGCAGACAGCTCAGAGGGCACAGCCAGATCCGAATCCGCCGAGAACAATCGCATAGAAAACGACTATGGCAGCGCTCTTGGCACCATCAGAAACTGCGGCTTCATAAACATAACTCACATTATCCAGCGCATACTTGGTGTCAAAAAAGTCACTCCCGCCCAGTGGCTGTTCACAAGAATGGAACTTACCGGTAAATGCGACAAGAACATGCGCTACGTCATGGTGGACGAGGTACAGGATTACACCAGGGCTCAGATGATGGTATTTAGCAGGTTCTACCCAAATGCAAGATTCATGCTCCTTGGAGATGAGTTCCAGGCCATAAGGGAAGGGACCGTGAGCTTTTCCGAGCTTGCAGATATGGCGGCAGAATCTGACAAGAAGTTTGTTACTCTCCCGCTTATGACCAGCTACAGAAGCTCACCTGAGATCACTGAGAAGTTTGCAGCCATCCTCCCTCCTGAAAAGAAGATGCTTGTTTCTTCCGTAAAAAGGCCAGGCGAGGAAGTAGCTGTAAAAGCCTGCAAAACAGATAAAGAGTACTTTACGCAGCTTAGTAAATATATAAAAGAGTTTTCAGATGAGGAGGGTCTTACCGCTGTCATCTGCAGGGATCCCGCCAGCATAGACAGGATCGTGGCAGGACTTGGAGATGACGCACCACAGATAGTATCAGGCACTGATTCGCTTCCGGGCTCCGGAGCCTTTATGCTGGAGCTTGCCTACGCCAAGGGCCTTGAGTTCGACCACGTGATACTGGCAGATGGTGACTCTTCCACATACCCTGACGATGAGCTTGGGCGTCACTGCCTGTATACTGCAATGTCAAGAGCCACCCAGCATTTGGCAGTATTGGCACGGGGTAAACTGGCAACATACATAAAATAACATCAAAAAGTCTGATAGGAATTGCATAAAAAATGGGGCTGTCAGCGACAGCCCCTCTTCTATATGTATATTTAAATTCTTACAAACTGCTTGGTACTTTCATTCAGTTTATCTTTTACATCGTTGTTTGTATCCATTGCGGAACTGATACCCGAAATCTCATCAACAATATCCTGTGAATTCTCCGCAGACTGATTTATGGCATCAGAAGCCTCATGAACAGATGCCGATATAGATGTAACCGAATCTGCCATTTCATCCATGATCCTGTTAAGGCTCTGTGTCTGCTCGGAAATTCCGTCAAGCATCTCATTGATGATCCTGGCGGTTTCTTCATACTTTTCACCGGTTTCAACAAAGGCATCATAATCCGCCAGAACCGTTGAATTGATGAAATCAAGTACTTCCATGGCATTCTTGGCCAGTGAGGTAACAGCTTCTGTAACTTCGCTGCTTATATTCTGGATGTTTCCTGCTGTCTGACGTGAGTTCTCAGCCAGTGTGCTGATCTCAGAGGCAACTACCGCAAATCCTTTACCTGCCTCACCTGCTCTTGCCGCCTCAATGGATGCATTAAGGGCCAGCAGATTGGTCTGTCCTGCGATATCAAGAATAACCTTTGTAAGTTCATTGATCTGTGCAACCTTCTCGCTGTCCTTAACAGACTGTTCAAGCACTCCGGAGAGTTCTTCCATCTTGGAACCTGTATTGTCTTTTTTGTTCTGTGCACTTTCCTTGATCTCGATAGCCTCTGCCCTGATCTCCTGCGCCTTGGCTGTTCCGTCTTCAACTCCGCCGTTAATAGTATCTGTAGCCGACTTTACATCTTCAAGCTTATTATTCATAACACCGGCTGTTTCCGAAACATTCTGCATGCTGGCAGAGAGTTCTTCCAAAGCTGCAGAAGTATTTGTAATATTGTCACTGGCAAGAAGTATCTGGCTGGTCATATTCTCAGAGGATTCTGTCAGTACAACTGTGCCATCCTTAACTCTCTTTAAGATATCCTGAAGGGTCTCCATAAACTGATTAAAGCCCTGCTTGATGTATGCAAGCTCTGAAGAAGTCCTGGTTTCAACTCTCACAGTCAGGTCACCCTCATTATTGTTGATACTGTTGATGATTCCATTGATCTCATCAGCTATCTGGTTAACCTTTCGTCCGACCTGCCTGTAATTCATAACGCAGAATACAATAATGCACAGAATATAAACAATCATGAGTATATTGACAATGCCGACTGCTTTATTAGCCTTTCTCAGTACTGTATCCTGAGCCTGCTGCTCAACGTCCTTGATCTCAACATCAAGGATTTCAAGCTGTTCTTTCATAACAGTAAGCTGGGTAGAGCACTCAGCAAAGACGACCATAAATATAGTATCCAGATCACCTGTTCCGGCAGCTATGATGACCTTCTCATAACCAGCCTTATATGTGGCAAAGTTCTCAGCTATTACTTTTACCGCCTTGGTGCCGTTACTGTTTTCACCTGTCAGGGTTGTAAAGGCTGTAGTCATCCCATTTACTGCCTCATCCATCTCGGCAAGGCACTGCTTCATTTCCGGAATCTTTGTCTCAATCTGTCCCATTTCTTTAATGGTCTCATAAGAAGATGCCAGAGCATATCCGTCATTATCGACAATTCTCATATCCACTTCAAATTTGCGCATGTCTTCCATAACACCCTGCACTGTCTCCGAAGTTGAATTAGATGTCCTTGCAATGCTCATCATCTGAGTGACAACCATAGCTATTGATACAACAAACAACAACAGTAGCGCGATATAAGTCATTAAACTCATACCTGCCACAGTCCTGATAAACGGGATTTTCTTGAATTGTGTTTTTGAATTATTATTCTTTGCTGACATATCTGCTTCCTCTCACTTTTTCAAAACAACAGTGCGAACGGTTTACCAAAATTCATATGGTTTACACATATCTATTCTACACCACAGTGCTTTTGGTATGTCCGAAAAAACAGATATTTTATAATCATTTAACAAATAAATGACTGATGCTGCATTTCAAGTCAAACCGAATAACATAATAATGCAATTAATGCTGTTAGCACTCTCTTGACTTGAGTGCTAATTTGTGTTATACATAAACTATAACAGAAACAAAGCTCGGCTCGCAGATGCCGTAAACTCAGATGTTCTGCGGGATGGGAGGAATTATGAATATACAGAAATTTACCCAAAAATCAATAGAAGCAGTTCAGAGCTGTGAGAAGATTGCAGTTGAATATGGAAATCAGGAGATTGAGCAGGAGCATCTTTTATATGCCCTCATGACAATCGATGACAGCCTAATTGCCAAGCTGGTGGAACGCATGGGCGTGGATACCCGCTCTTTTGTTAACAGAATTGAAGAAGGCATCAGTAAGCGCACCAAGGTTCAGGGCGGTCAGCCATATATCGGAGCAGAACTTAACAAGGCACTTCTGTCCGCTGAGGATGAGGCCAAGGCTCTTGGAGATTCCTATGTGTCCGTGGAGCATATCTTCATGGCAGTGATCAGGAAGCCTAACAGAGAGGTCAAGAACATCCTTCAGGAATTTGGAATCGACAGGAACAGATTCCTTCAGGTGCTGTCTGAAGTCCGTGGCAACAGGAATGTCACAACAGATAATCCTGAAGCGACCTATGATACCCTCAACAAGTACGGCACAGAGCTTGTTGAGAAGGCTAAGAGACAGAAGCTTGACCCTGTTATCGGAAGAGATACCGAGATCAGAAACGTGATCCGTATCCTCTCCCGCAAGACCAAGAACAACCCTGTTCTTATCGGTGAACCGGGTGTCGGTAAGACTGCAGTAGTTGAGGCCCTTGCCCAGAGAATAGCCAGCGGCGATGTGCCAACAGCCCTAAAAGATAAAAAGATATTCTCACTTGATATGGGTGCCCTGGTTGCCGGAGCCAAGTACAGGGGCGAGTTTGAGGAGAGGCTCAAGGCCGTCCTTGAGGATGTTAAAGAGTCCGATGGAGAGATCATTCTTTTCATAGATGAGCTGCACCTTATTGTTGGAGCCGGCAAGACTGACGGCGCAATGGATGCAGGAAATATGCTAAAGCCCATGCTTGCAAGGGGTGAACTCCACTGCATCGGTGCAACAACGCTTAACGAGTACAGGCAGTACATTGAGAAGGACGCTGCCCTGGAGAGACGTTTCCAGCCTGTTATGGTAGAGGAGCCCACAGTTGAGGACACCATAAGTATCCTTAGAGGCCTTAAGGAGCGCTACGAGGTATTCCACGGCGTTAAGATCATGGATTCAGCCCTTGTAAGTGCGGCAGTTCTTTCCAACAGATATATTTCCGACAGGTTCCTTCCCGACAAGGCTATTGATCTGGTGGACGAGGCCTGCGCCCTCATCAAGACAGAGATGGATTCCATGCCCGCAGAGCTTGATGAGATGAACCGCAAGATCATGCAGATGCAGATCGAGGAGGCAGCCCTTAAGAAAGAGGACGATTCTCTCAGCAAGGAGCGTCTTGCCAATTTGCAAAAAGAGCTGGCTAACCTCCAGGAGCAGTTCGACACCATGAAGGCCCAGTGGACCAATGAGAAACAGGCAGTTGACAAGCTTGCTGCCATGCGTGAACAGATAGATACCATCAATTCAGAGATTGCCATAGCCCAGAGGAACGGTGACTATGAGAAAGCCGGAGAGCTTCAGTATGGCAAGCTTCCTGCCCTTAAGAAGCAGCTTGAAGAGGCTGAGGAGGAAGTCAGAGCCGGTGAAAAAGATACTGCCCTTGTCCATGAGAGAGTCTCTGATGAGGAGATTGCAGGCATCATCAGCAGGTGGACAGGAATCCCTGTAAGCAAGCTGACTGAGAGCGAGAGAAATAAAACTCTGCATCTGTCTGATGAGCTTCATCAGAGAGTCATCGGTCAGGAAGACGCTGTCACCAAGGTTTCAGAAGCTATCATGAGATCCAAGGCCGGCATCAAGGATCCAAGTAAGCCAATTGGTTCCTTCCTGTTCCTTGGCCCCACAGGTGTTGGTAAGACCGAGCTTGCCAAGAGCCTTGCCCAGGCACTGTTTGACGATGAGAACAACATGGTCAGGATCGACATGAGTGAGTACATGGAAAAATTCAGTGTCTCAAGGCTTATCGGAGCACCTCCCGGATATGTCGGATATGAGGAGGGCGGACAGCTTACAGAGGCTGTAAGACGTAAGCCTTATGCAGTAGTTCTTTTCGATGAGATAGAGAAGGCTCACCCTGATGTATTTAACGTGCTGCTGCAGATCCTGGATGATGGCCGTGTGACTGACTCCCAGGGCAGGACTGTGGACTTTAAGAACACTATCCTGATCATGACTTCCAACATCGGAGCCCAGTACCTTCTTGATGGCATCAGGGAAGATGGTACCATCAGTGATGAGGCAGAAGAATTCACCATGAATGACCTTCGCGGTCACTTCAGGCCCGAGTTCCTTAACCGTCTTGATGAGATCATCATGTTCAGGCCACTCACCAGGGAGAACATTGGAAATATCGTCGGACTTATTGTGGATGATCTTAATAAGAGACTCTCTGACAGGGAGATCAGCGTACACCTTACAGATGCTGCAAGGCAGTATGTAGTTGATAACGCCTACGATCCTATTTACGGCGCAAGGCCTCTTAAGAGATTTGTCCAGAAGTACGTGGAGACACTGTCAGCAAGACTTATCCTTGAGGATGCTGTAAAGCCTCACGATACCATCGAGTTTGACGTGGAAGGCGGTGAGCTGGTGGCGAAGGCTGCCGGAAAGTGATGGGGAAAAAGCCATAAAACCGATACGTTTTCTGTGTTAGTGCTTATTTTGAGAAAAATGAACTATCGTTTAATGGGAAGCCAATACATAAGCCAACATTCTAAGCCTATGTTTACCTGCTCAGCGCATCACGCACAATATCCTCATGGTCAAAGGCAAGCTCCTCAATAGAGAGCCTGATATCCTCGCTTACAAGATGTATCCCATCGCCATCTTCGCAGATGGTAAACCACTTTGCATCATCCGCATCATCTGCTGCTATTGGCCTTACGCTGCCTGGGTCTACCAGAGCTCTGTAGGCGGCTGTAACAGTCCAGCCCCTTGGGTCCCTTCCGGGCTTACTGTATATTCCAACAAGAGTAAGCTCTTTGGAATCCATTTTAATACCGGTCTCCTCCATAAGCTCCCTGGCTGCAGATTCCTCTATCCTCTCGCCCTCCTCAGAAAAGCCACCCGGCAGAGCCCATCTTCCAAGGCACGGGTGGTTTCCCCTGCGGATCAGGAGAATTTTCTTTTCCGCCTCATCTGTGATAATGCAGATATCTGCTGTAAGTGATGGCTTCTTCCACTTGTCGGAATCGTAGCCCTTTAAAAACTCAGCTTCCGTAAGACCATTTTTATCCCGAATCTCTTCATTACTTCCCATTACAATTTCTCCTTCAAAATTCTCAAGAATAAATCAGCTTATCATACCCCTTAAGCCTGCGGCCTTCATTGCTGCTTCAGCCTGCAGCCCTTTACTCCACTTCAAACCAGTCGTCCGCACCCTCGTCGTAGTAATAAACCCTGTCTTCATATTCATCGTAGTAGAAAAGAGTATTGGACTCATCATCATACAGATACAGGGTCTCTCCTTCATACAAGTACCAGATCTCTTCCTCTGAGTCATAGAGCCAGTCATCGAAGGCCTCGTCTCCATCACAATAATCTCCGCAGTAGTCTTCACTGTCGTAGCCATAGCTGTACTGGCAGGAGCCGTTGCTTAAATTACAGCCGTATTCACTCTCATAGGCCCCCCAGCCGCCCCAGCTGTTGTCGAAGTCCTGGTAATCATAATAGTCATTGTAGCCTTCACTGGACACAAAAGCCCCAAGCCAGTCTATATACTCCCGGTCGAGTCCAATATCCGAGTAAACGTCCTTAAGCCTGTCATAAAAATAGGAATCCCCATAGGGCAGCGAAACCGCCAGGCCCGTAAGCTCGTTCTTATCCGAAGTGTGTCCGTAATAAACAACCGCAGCCTTAAGGGAAGAAGTCAGGGCCCTGGCCTCATCACTGGAATTATCTATATTCTCCATCAGGGCAAGGATATCACTGATGTAATAATCTGAGAGGGTTACATTGCTCTCATCAAGCCCCCACGTCTCCCAGAAGCTTCTGCCTTTGGCCTTGTGTATCCTGCTGTAATTCTTGTTCAAAAGAGCATCTTCATTCTTATATGCATAGGCCTTCCAGGCAGCAAAAAGATCTTTTGACGTAGCCACATTAAATAGCGAAACGCAGGCAGAATCACCGCCAAAGCTGTTTTCATTGTCATTTATAATATCATCAACTATATACTTTCCAAGAAGCGGCGAAGAAATGCCGGGATTCTCCTCAAGCATCTTCATCCATCCGGTATAGCTCCAGCCCAGGCCCGATTCAAAATCCTCGGAAAGAAGCGCATATTTGCAGTAAGGCGCCAGCGCAAAGCAGGTCTCTACACTGGCCATGATGCAGCAGTCCATGCCAATGACGTCAAAGTGAATGTCGCTGTTCTCAGAAAAAGCCCTGGCCATCTCAGCGATTGTAAGACTCGACTCCTCATCCTGCCACTCATCGTAGCCAAAGCCGTAAACCGGCCCTCCGCCGTGATCCCAAAAGACAAACATGTACCTGTCGGCCGGATAATATTTCTTACAGTAGCCAATAAACTCAGATAAAGTGTCCGACCTGGTGCTGTCAAGCTGTCCCAGATTGTCTCTTATAAGCTTTAGACTTCCGTTTTCCGCCTTATAGGTCTGGGCAGTTCTTTCAGAAATGTCAAAGTCCTGCCACTGTCTGGTTCCCATGGTCTGAATGATGACATTTACATTTTTCCCAACGCCCGCCTCAAGCATTTCCTGTATGTCTGTAGTTGCTTCCCCGGCCTCTGATTCAAGATCGGAGCCGTTCATGTATACCATGATCGTGGCAGACTTTGCCTCCGTCCCAATGGGCACTGTTTCAACAGTAGCATTGTTTTCATAAAGAGCCGACGCATTTTCCTGCAGATGCAAAGCCATGCTTCCGCTTGTTTCCTGCTGCCCGTCCTCTACACTTACCTCCTGAGTTTCACTGCCTGTCTCATCATCTGGCAATAGGAGGATCAAAAGAAATAATACCCCCAGTGCAGCTAAAACCCCAATAATTACTTTTTTCATTATTTCCCTTTTCCTCTCTGCCTATTCCGATCCGGCTCGCCGTATCTTTTTTCACCATAAATATCATAGTTGCAAGGGAAAAGAGTTGTCAATTACCCTGTCAGCCACATCACCTATTCCCACCTTTTTAGTATATTTATACATTTTTAATTTGATACCCCGAAGCTCCAAACCTATAATATAATCACAGAAATATCGTTTAAATATATAAATTTTATCGAAACATCAACCAGTCTTTTCCATAAACGGTAGAAGCCTATGTCAAATCAAAAGAAACTCATCGCCTTCATGGGCGGAATGATCGACGAGGACAAAAACAGTAACTTCATAAGGGAAATGGAAAAAGAGTGCCGGGAAAACGGCTATCTTATGCTGGTCTTTGGCTTTTCCGAGACCTCCTTTTGGAATCAGGACAGGAACAACTGCGAGATAAAGCTAATTGATATCGCGGGACAGCTTGACCTGTGCGCTATTATAATGCAGCTGGAGTTCATCAAGAGCGACTATCTCATTGAAGGAATCATGGCCCTTGGAAGAAAAAAGAACATCCCCATAATTGCCATGGAAAAAGAAGCTCCCGGCTGTATCAACATCTCCATGCAGTATAAAAGCGGCTTTGCAGACATGGTCCGCCACGTGATAGAAGCCCACGGACGCCGTAAAATAAACATGATGGCGGGAGTTGAGGGAGATCACTTCTCAGATGAGAGAATAGCAGCCTACAAGCAGGTACTTGCTGAAAACAACATTCCATTTGAGGAAAAGAGACTTGGCTACGGAGAATTCTGGGACAGGCCCGCCAGGGAAGTCACCAGGCAGTTCATGAAAGACAGTGATAAGCCCGATGCCATAGTCTGTGCCAACGACAATATGGCCATAGCAGTCTGCGACGAGCTTATAAAGCTTGGCTACAGAGTGCCTGAGGACGTGGTCGTAACAGGCTTTGACGGGGTGAGGAGATGTCTTTTCAAAAAGCCCTCCCTTTCCACCGTGGAGCCCGACTACCATAGCGAAGCCAAGAAGCTTTTGGAGCTCATCAAAGAAAACGAGAACACACCGGATTCAGAAGCCACTGCCAGCGTGGAGTTTCTCCTTAAGCTCCGGGAATCCTGTGGCTGTAAAAAAGCTACAGATACTCTCACCGACGAGGACATAACAGACCTTTTCGACAGCTACGAGGACGTTAACTGGGCTGTGACCAGCATAAACACTCTGTTTGCTGAAGCAACACACCTTGATTCCTTAATAGAGCTGTCCACCCTGATAAGAAGGATCCTGTGGATCTGGGAGAGGGACTTCCAGTTCGTTGGAATATATACAGATCTCCTTAAGCCTGAAATGCCTGAGATCGGAAACAAGGAATACACCACGTTCTTTACCTTCAGAAACAATTTGGGAACAGAGATAGGAAAGACCTTTGACGCCGAAGATTTCATACCGGATTTCGAGAGCATCGCTACAGGCAGCGATATAAGCGTCATGATCGTAAAGCTCCTCCACTCCGGAAACCACATCTTTGGTTACATCGTAGAGGGGACAGAACACACCACCAACAGGGATGTACGCCGATTTGAAGAACTTGGCATGTTTCTTTCAAATGCCATTAACACCGTGGTTGCCAACAGAAACCTCAGCCGGATGCACAAGGAGATGGAGCAGATCTCTGTCATGGACTACCTGACAGGAATATTTAACCGCCGAGGCTTTGTCAATGAGCTGAACCGCCTTGTGGACATGCCCTTTAATAAAGGCCGCTGCCTCACAGTCTTTTCAATCGACATGGATGGGCTTAAGCATATCAACGACTTCTATGGCCATGCTCAGGGCGACTTTGCCCTTCAGTGCATAGCAGGCGCCATCCACCACATCGTAAACCGAAACGGTATCTGCGCCAGGTACGGAGGCGATGAGTTCTCCTGCGCCATAATAACGGATTACCCAATAGATCTTTCTCCGGACATATTCCGCTGCCGCATGGACAATGTCCTTCTGGCAAGGGAAGATGTCACGGAAAAGAAATATGTCATCACCGCCAGTGTGGGCAGCGCCACAGCGCCCATTGACAGCAAGCTGGACCTTCAAAAGCTCTTTACCGATGCGGATGAGATGATGTACGCCGATAAAAAGCTAAAGGCCAGAGGAAAAATTAGAGGAAGGTAATAAAAAGGGGCCACTACGCCGGAACATTTCAGGATAAATCTGATGTCCGGGCAAGGCCCCTTTAATTTATTCCTATCAATCTATGTTTCTTACCATGGGAACCACGGATCCGCCGTAAGGGATCACGTAAACGCTCTTTCCTGTAAAGTCTATACCTTCAGCAAACTTCGCCGCATCCCTATAAGACTTCATTCCCATAGGCTCTGTGGTGTCACTCTCAATTGTGGTCAGTATCCTGCAATCACCCTTCCTAAGGGTCTCTACCGTCAGGTAAAAGATAAATCCCCCAATGGTAAAATCAGCTCTAAGGGCTTCATCAAGCCTTCCCTCCTTAAGCGGCTCCAGCCATGCTGTATAATCCGGAGCTCCGCACCCTTCAGGACACTTGCACAGCCACAGCATCTGGCCGCCCTCCTTCATGGCACGCATTCCGTTCATCATACCCTTGCAGCCCTGGTAGAGGTTCATGTCCTTAGGCGCTCCGCCGCTGGATACAATCACAATGTCAGCTTCCCTATCGATCCACTTTTCATAGCACTTCTTCTGGAAGCTGCAGCTCTCCTTCCAGGCTTCGTACAGATCCCCGCCGAAAAGCCCGCTGAATCTGCCGCTTGTAGCCACCACGATATTGATACCGTAGGTAACTTCCACCAGAGCAGCTGCTTCATTCATGTCTTCATTGATGGGATTGTTTTCCAAAAGAGCACATCCAACCCTGGGGTCAGAGTGGGCAATATTTGGATCCAGCGCCCTCTGGTGATTCTGGCGGATGGTCTGCCTTGATGCAACACCGGGAAGGATGTTCTTTCTTCCGCCGCCAAAGCCCGCCATCATGTGATGCACTGTTCCGCCAACCACGATAACCTTGCGGTCTCCTACAACAAGAGGATTGACCTTAACCTCCGTCCCCCTTGAAGTCGTTCCAACATATATGTTGTCTGCGTCGCAGTCGTGGTCAATGACCTGTACGTTTGAATACATGTAAGAGCCTGCAATGATCTCTTTTTCCTGCTCCGAAGACTTCCTGTGGGTTCCAAGGGCGATAAGGACGCAGATATTCTCAAAAGGGACCTCAATGCTGTCGTGAAGGTAGTGGCCAAGGAGTGTTAAAATATCTCCCTGGTGCATCCAGCTCCTTGTTATGTCAGACACCACTATGGTCACCTTATCCTCTTTGGTGATCTTATCCCTAAGAGGCGCCGAGGCTATAGCCCCTTCCTCAACGCAGGTCCTGAAGGCCTCTGCCACATCATCGATTTCCGGCATGGGATCCGGATTTAATACCTCCACGGACTTTGCCCCTGTGATATTTATATCCACAGTTTCAGTTCCATATTTCATCTTAGCTGTATAATCCATGTTTCACACTTTCTAACTAAAGTTAATGCCTGGAATCCAGAATTTTTGCACATCTTAAGCTTTTGCAAAAAGAGCTGTCACCACAATAAGCCCTATCAGCAAAAGGACAGTTACAAGGTCCCTTACTCCAAAGGGATATTCCTTATATCCGCTCTTGTAGCCCCTTAGCTCAAATCCTCTCATCTCTGCTGACATGGCAGATACATCCACCTTTTTAAGGCTGGAGACAAGAAGCGGCACACAAAGGGGCGCTATGAGCCTTAGCTTTCTTGCAAAATTCCTGGTGTCGAAGTCCACTCCCCTTGCCTTCTGTGCATCCTGAATATCGTGGAACTCCGTTGCAAATATAGGTACAAAGCGGAACGCTGTAGTTACAATAAACGCATATCTGTAGGGGAGATGCATTCTTTTCACCAGGGCATTGCACAGATCGTTCATCCTTGTGATGGCAAACAAAAGCATGAGCGGCAGCATAGCCGCAATAACGCGAAGTGACAGTAAAAGCGCACTCTTAAGTCCTCCCACGGTGAACAGCACAAAGCCACCGATCACAAGAAGAGGTTCTCCTGTCCTTACGAAAAAGAGCTGTATCACAAACATGATAAGTCCCAGGATCATAAGGTTCCTTGTTAGAAAAAGAGCTCTTTTCGCAAGCCCTGCTGTTGCGGAAATAAGGATCATAAGCAGGATAAATCCAATCTCTGCAAATACATTGCCACAAATGATCGCTGCTATTCCATAAAGAAAAGCTGCAAGGAGCTTGGTAACGGGATTTAGCCTGTGAAGGAAGCTGTCGCCGGGAACATAGTTTAAAAGGTTCATAGCGCGCCTCCCTTCGAAGCCCTTGCCCTGAGGGCATCCAGCATCTCTTCTATTGTGAACACATCACCAAACTCATCCCCAAACCTGAGGGCAAGCTCCGGTATCTGAGCAGGAAGAACCCTGGCCCTCTTAAGGACCTCCACGTTCTTCATGATCTCGTTGGTAGGTCCCTGTCCCAGCACGCTGCCATGATTGAGCACCAGAACATTCCTCGCATAGGACTGCACCAGCTCCATGTCGTGACTGACCATAAGGATTGTGGTGCCCTTCTCCTGATTGAGCCTTGTCACGTAGTCCATGATCCTGATGCACTCCAGATAATCAAGTCCCGTGGTTGGCTCGTCAAGTATCAGAAGCTGCGGCTCACACACCAGCACGCTGGCAAGAGCAATTCTCTGCCTCTCACCTCGGCTCCTGTTAAAAGGAAACCACTCCGGATCAAGATCAAAGGTCTCCATCACCTTCGCAGTCCTCTCCTCTATCTCTCCTGCCGGCCATCCCTGCGCCTTCATGGAAAAAGCTATCTCCTCCCGCACAGTGTTTTCACATATCTGACGGTCAGGATTCTGGAAAAGAAATCCACAGTCCCTGGCAAGAGCGCTTGAAGGGGTCTTTAAAGTGTCTTTTCCATTCAGGTAAATGTGTCCCTTAGTGGGATGTAAAAGCCCGTTGGTAAGGCGGCTGATGGTGCTCTTTCCGGCTCCGTTAGCACCAATCAGGGCCACAAAATCACCCTTTGGGATGTGAAAGCTTATATTGTCCAGAATAGGTTTTTTCTCGGAGTATCCAAAGGTCACATTTTCAAACCGTATCATTTAAGGATCCTCCTGACCATTTTTTCTGCCTCGTCCACAGTAAGGGTGACTTCGCCGTCATATAGCTTTTCCTCTATGAGTCTTGAAGAAAGCTCAGTAACCCTTGGGACGTTGATTCCCAGATCTTTGAACATGCTGATGGAAGATACCATATCTCTTGGTGTTCCATAGAATGCCACGTGGCCCTTATCAAGAACCATCATATGTTTAACATACTCGCAAAGGAGCATGATCTTTTGCTCGACAATTATTACTGTGATGCCCTTCTCTTTGTTAAGGCGAGTAAGGATCCTGAATATCTCGCGGCTGCTCTCAGGATCAAGCTCACCTGTGGGCTCATCAAGAACTAATACTTCCGGCTCCAGAGCCAGCATGGAGGCTATGGCCACCTTCTGCTTCTGTCCTCCGGAGAGGCTTGAAATCTCACGGTCTCTAAGCTCCTCAATTCCAAGCTCATTAAGTACTCTGTCTACCCTCTCCCCAATCTCCTGATGGGGCACTCCAAAATTCTCAAGGCCAAAGAGGATCTCATCCTCAACCACAGATGCCACCATCTGGGAATCTATGTCCTGAAAAACCTCTCCAACCGTTCTTGCAAACTCTTCAGCAGGGTGTTCTGCCGTGTCCCTGCCGTCAACTGTGACAGCGCCGTAAAAGTCCCCTTTTATCTTCTGGGGAACAATGCCGTTTAATGCAAAGGTAAAAGTAGTTTTACCGGCACCAGAAGTGCCGGTAATCCCTACAAAGTCTCCGTCCGCTATCTCGATGTTTATGCCATCAAGAGCCGGGGTCTTACTATTCTTATAAACAAATCCTAAATCTTTAACTGAAATCATTCTTCCTCTTTATTCCCCATAACCTTATTAACAGGAATGCTAAGTACTGTAACAATGACCATGTTGAGCAGGGCTGTAACTACAGTAACGATTGCCATGCTAACAAACTGTGCTCCGGGCATTGGCTTAGCATAGGTAAGTGCTGCAAGTCCGATAAATGCGAAGCCTGAGATAAGTGTTGCAAAAAATGTGCAGACAACAGGCTTGATGTACTTAGGAAGTACAAGTCTTATAAGAATGCACATAGCGATTGCTCCAAGGGTCTCAGAGCAAAGTCCAAGCCATGGCATTGATGTTCCGATCTGGGAGATAGCGCCTGAAATAAGGCCGATGGCTGCTGCCTCTTTAAGGTTTGGTCTGATGATGAAAATTGCAAGACAATAGGTTGCGATAAGGAAATTGGGATGCATGTTGCCAAGGGCGATAACGCCTGCGAACATTCTTAATACGATGCCCACTGCCATCATAACACCCACAAGGATCAGATTCCTGGTGTTTGCAAGTCCTTTCTTTTCCTCAACTATTACTTCTCTCTTTGCTGTGCTCTGTACGTCCATTTTAATTCCTCCTTGCCAGTCTATGGCTTAATGTGATGTAGTACAGGGTTTCGAATTTTTGAGTAATAAAAAATCCTGTCCCTGTATGAGTTTCATACAAGGACAGGAATGATATCCTGCGGTGCCACCTTGTTTACCGGAAAACCGGTCCCTCATGAGAAAGCCATCACCCTCTCGACTCTGTAACGGGAGTTCCCGTCGAATACTACTCTGAAAAGATCATTTCGCTTCGCCCTCAAAAGCCCATTCCCTCATCTATCCACTGCGACCTCTCACCACCGGCCACTCTCTGTAAGCTTCACAAATGAAGTACTCCTCTTTCTCATCGGTTTAACAGATTGTAGCATTAAAGCGCCAAATATGTCAATGTTTATTTTTCCGCACTATCTTCAACGATTTCTCCCACAACATCAACAGCCTCAGCATCCTTCATGGCCTGCACGGCTGCTCTTTCAAACTTGGAGAGTCTGGATATAG
>JAEEGL014659517.1_pt1 | contig 42202 bp, 35 predicted proteins | sample 9134231 | NCBI WGS metagenome assembly JAEEGL01 (sample SAMN16246548, study PRJNA631951) | gut metagenome | biome: gut microbiome; feature: rumen; material: fiber-attached | host: Bos | place: Iran: Karaj | collected 2018-10 | reverse complement strand
GTAACTTTCTTCTTTAACATAATCTGATTCTTTTGCATCCAATTCTCCGGGCATAATCCAATGGAAAGGTTCTCTGTTTTCTTCTGCCGCTTTATATCCTTTCCCTTTTTGAGTGCATATATGAACAATTACAGGATGATTAATGTCTTTTACCTTGTTTAATGTTTCAATTAAAGCTTCGATATTATTACCTTCTTTAACGTGGTAATAATCATAACCTAATGATTTAAAGAAGTTGAGTTCCGCATTTCCGTCGGTTTCACGCAGAAGTTTAAGGTTATCATATAATCCTCCGTGATTTTCAGCTATAGACTGGTCATTATCATTTACTATTACAATAAAATTTGTTCCCAAAGTTGCACCGTTATCCAGTCCTTCCAGAGCTTCGCCTCCGCTCAATGAGCCGTCGCCTATTAAAGCAATAACATTGTATTTTTCTCCGTTTAAATCTCTTGCTTTAGCAACACCGCATGCCAAACTAACGGATGTTGAAGTATGTCCGATTTTGAACAAATCATATTCGCTTTCTTCCGGAGCGGTATAACCTGTATATTTATAATATTTTTCAGAATTTGTAAATCCTTCTTTTCTTCCTGTCAAAATTTTATGCGGATAACATTGATGAGAAACATCAAATATAAACTTATCTTTAGGTGCGTCAAAAACGTAATGCAAAGCTATTGTTGCTTCAACAATTCCCAAATTCGGTCCGAAGTGCCCGCCTGTAGTATTAACCTTCTTTATAATAAATTCCCGCATCTCGTTTGCAAGACTCTCAAGCTCGCCAATATTTAATTTTCTTAAATCAACGGGGAAGTTAATTTTGTCCAAAATCATTTTTATCTCCTTAATGTTTGTATTTTTTTACTCTGATACCTTCGACTTCGTGTACATCTTCTGTTACAATAAATGCTTTAGGGTCGACTTCATGGACGACATCCTTTAGTTTTGCCATATCAAATTTGTTAACTACGCAAAAAGTCAAAATCTTTTCCTGTTTTGAATATCCGCCTGTAGCTTTCATATATGTAACACTTATGTCGAGTTCTTTCATAATACTGTCACCAATTTCTCTGGATTTATCAGAGACAATTCTTACGGATTTAGCTTTATCAAGTCCTTCAAGTACGGTGTCAATAGTTTTTGATGCTATATAATAGGTTAATATTGAGTAAAAAGCTCTGTCCCACTCAAATACAAAACCTGCCGCAACATATATGAACAAGTTTATAAACATTAAAAGTTCACCAACAGAAACTATTTTAAGATTTTTTGATAGAACAAGAGAAATCATTTCCGTTCCGTCAAGAGAAGCGTTGTTTCTGAGGATTAAACCGACTCCAATCCCCAAAAGAATACCGCCGAATATTGTCACCAAAAGCAGATCTTCGGTTACGTGATGAAAATGCGAAACTAAGTTTGTGGCTATAGCAAGCATACCTATTGCAAAAAATGTATTTATTACAAACTTTTTGCCGAGTGTTGTTAGAGCCATAAGCACAAAAGGTATATTTATACAAAATATTAGAAGACCTAAATTCCAACCTGTAAGATAAGAAGTCATCATTGATATGCCGATAACTCCTCCGTCGATGATTTTATTCGGGAGTAAAAACATTTCAAGAGCAACTGCAACAATAAATGCTCCGATTATCATAAAAATACCTCTTTTAACGGAAGCAATAATTATATCTTTTGTGGTTTTTGTATTAACTTGCTCATTTTTCTTTTGAAAGAACACAATTCCTCTCCTTGTCCGATAATCAATCCGTTTTTACTCTTTGTCTCTTTATCCCTCTTTGCCCAAAAGTCTGTCAAAAATATTTCTGTGTTTCTCGGTATCGTCTTTTGGTTTTATGCCTAAGATTGATTCCAAATCTGTTTTTAATGTTGTTAAATCATCATATTTTTTAAGCAAACCATCCAAACATATTGACACATCACCAGTTTCTTCGGAAACAACAAGACACGCTGCATCCGAGACTTCTGACATTCCGATTGCGGCTCTGTGGCGAGTGCCGTATTTCCAACTAAGTTTGGGGTCCTCCGTTAACGGCAGCAACACGCCTGCTGAGTGTATTCTGTTGTTATCAATAATCATAGCGCCGTCATGCAGAGGTGTGTTCGGATGAAATACCGTCAATATTAGTTCTGCCGAGATTTGAGCATCTAATATTGTTCCGACTTCCGAATATGCCAATGCATTAATCGTTTTTTTGAAAACTATTAATGCTCCAGTTTTGGTTTTCGTAAGATATTTGACTGCTTCAATTATTTCCTTTATAACGTCCACATCTTGTTCTTTGATGTCATTATAAAATTCGCCGGAGAAAAACGTTCTTTTGATAAATCCGGGTTGCCCCAAATAACCGAGGAATCTTCTGAGTTCCGGTTGAAATATAACGATTAAACTGAGTGCTATTAAAGATACAAGTGCTTTAAAGAATCCGCCTATTATTTGCAGATTTATGATTATTAATACTTCACTGAATATCCAGGCGAAAAAGAGTATAAAAAGACCTTTTATCAGTTTTTCTGATTGAGTATTTTTGATAAATTTTCTGTAAAAGAATAATATAATAAGACCAATGAATAAGATTTGCAGAATATTAATCCAATTTAACGACCAGCTAAACGGATTAAGCAAAGTATGAACAAATGAAAATAACCTGTCTATAATCATATTAACAACCTATCGGGAATTTTTTCCAATCTTATCAAATCTTCGAGAGACTCTCTTTCTACTATCATATCAGATTGTGAATTATTTACAAGTACCATAGCCGGTTTTGAAGTACGATTATAATTTGAAGCCATAGAATAATTGTATGCCCCAGTATTATAGATGCAAAGTATGTCTTCTGCTTTCGGTTGAGGAAGTATTATATCTTCTATTAATATATCACCGCTTTCGCAGTACTTACCTGCAACGGTTACTCTTTCGTTTGTTCTTCCGTCAGTATTATTTGCTATTTCGGCAAAATACTTTGCCTGATATGTTATAGGACGCGGATTATCTGCCATTCCTCCGTCAACTGAAATATATTTTCTGCCGTTTGGCACTTGTTTTGAACTTCCTATTTTGTATAGTGTAACACCTGCAGTAGAAATTATACTTCTTCCGGGTTCTATGTATATAATTGGAAGCTCCATATTATATTTTTCACAAGCGGATTTCAAAGATTCAATAACGGATGCACCAAATTCTTTAACTGATGGCGGAGTATCTTCTTTTGTATATGTTACTCCAAGACCGCCTCCTATATTGAGTTCGTTCATCTTTAAGTTAAATTTAGTATTTATTTTTGACAATTCTTTAATCAAAATATCTATTTCATCTTTAAATGATTGATTTTCAAATATTTGAGAACCAATATGTGCATGTAATCCTTTTATATTTATATTTTTGTATTCATTTACTATTAATTTCACGATTTCATTTAGCTGTGATAAATCGAACCCGAATTTTGAATCGGTTTGTCCGGTTTTTATGTATTCATGAGTATGACATTCAATCCCCGGAGTTATTCTTAGTAAAACATCTGCTGTCTTATTTTTTGCTAAAGCAAGTTCATTTAGAAGTTTTGCTTCATAAAAATTGTCAACCGAAAATCTGCCGACATTTAAATCAAGTGCCGTGTTTATTTCATTAGCTCCTTTATTGTTACCGTTGAATGTAACTTTTTGCATATCAATATTGGCTTTATTAGCGGTATATATTTCGCCTAAAGACACTGCATCAACTCCAAAACCTTCAGATGCAATGATACCCAATATAGCTAAATTGCAAAGAGCTTTTGAAGCATAGGTCATGTGAATATTTTTGTAATCTTTAAAAGCTTCTTTATATTCTCTGCAGATGCCTCTCAGGCTTTCTTCATCAATTACGTATAATGGTGTGCCATATTTTTCTGCCAAATCAACTAAGCTGCACCCCCCAATTATTAAAGTAGTTTTTCTTTCCGTGGTTATTGGTTTTATTTGCTGATTTATTCCCATATATGAAACTTCCTATTTAGTCTTTAAGTATTTGTAAAGATTATATCATGGAGTTTTGATATTATCAGTAAGAATAATTTGTCAGATAACCTGTTATTTTCATTTTTTGCTATAATATAATCTATGAAAGAGCTTGATTTTATTAATGTAATAAAAAAAGAGACCAACTCTGAATTTATAGGGGATGACTGTGCCTATATTAAAGAATTGGGAATTGTAGTTACTCAGGACAATTTTGTCGAGAATGTGCATTTCAAGCGTAAATGGGCAACTCCGTACAAAATAGGATACAAAGCGGCAGCTGTTAATATCAGTGACATCCTTGCTTCCGGCGGAAAACCTGAATACTTATCTGTAGGATTATCCATACCTGATGATGTTGATGAGAAATTTATTAAAGAGTTTTACAAAGGAATTCAAGCTGGTTCCTACGGAGCAAAAATTTTAGGCGGTGACATCACGGGTGCGGATAAAATTTTTGTCTCAATAACTGCTATCGGAAGTGCAAAAGGAAGAAAAATTTCATCCAGAGGGAATGCAAAAGCCGGATATGTTGTTATAACGTATGGTGAATACGGACTGAGTTCAAAGGGATTGCAAGAACTTATCGGAGGAAAGAAAGATTCAAAAAATATCTCCGTACATCTTGAACCAAAATTAAACCCTGATTTTTCCGAAATGATTTCGACTCAAATACAAGATAATTATGCAATGGCAGACACATCAGACGGATTGGCAGACGCACTTTTTAAAATAGCTAAGGCAAGTGGATGTACAATAGAATCTGACTATGTTGACGGAATGTTTGGTGCGGAAGATTACAACCTTGTTGCAGCAGTGCCGAAAAGTTTTACGAATAAAATAAATAATTATTATATTATTGGTAAAGTTAAAGAATACGATGGAGTTTATCTTAAAATAGGTGACAAGAGTTTTTCAAAATATGATGAACTCGGGCTTTATGACCATTTTAAAAAGGAGAATTTATGAATTTCTCACTTATATTAACAGCAGGAGGAACATCTTCAAGATACGGAGATAAAAACAAATTATTAGAAAAAATTAATTCAAAAACAGTAATAGAGTATGCTTTAGCACCGTTTTTAAAGTTTGATGAAATCTCACAAATAATTATTCCTGCAAATATTTCTATAATAGAAGAATTAAAAGATATATTTAATAATAGAAATATATCAATTATTGAGGGTGGGAAAACAAGGCAGGAATCCGTTTTTAAAGCTCTTCAAAAAGTTTCGGGAGAATACGTTTTAATTCATGACGGAGCAAGACCGCTTGTTACAGAAGAAATTATTAAGAATGTTATAAATTTGGTACAGGAAAAAGGTGCCGTAACTGTTATGACGAAAACCACTGATACAATAAAAGAGGTTGATGAAGACGGCAAAATTATAAAGACGATTGACAGAAGTAAATTGTATAATACTCAAACCCCGCAGGCTTTTAAGACAGATTTAATAAAAGATGCCCATAACAAACTCAAAGACGAAAATCATACGGATGATTCTTCAATGCTCGAAGAATTAGGAGTCCCGGTTTATATTGCTGAAGGAAGTTATACAAATATAAAAATAACTTCAAAAAATGATTTGAATTTTGCTAAAATTTATATTTAATCTTGCTGTTTTACCGAAAAGATTAATTTTTGTAAGTTTTGCGGATAATTATCTAAATAAAATTATCTATTTTTAACTTTATTTTTTTTAACAAAACTGTTTAATAGAAGAATGTCTCAAAAAACTTTATATTGATGACAAAAGTGGGACATTGTTATTATGAAAAAATTTTTTGTTTATATATTATTAGTTCTAATAATAAATTTTACGGGAATATCGCCAAGCTTTGCTTCAAATCAGACTCAATCCGCTGAAATATCTAAAATAGAAAATGATATATACGGATTTGATTATTTGAATGACAATTTAAACAACCGTGTAGCGAGGCTTGAAAAAACAATATACGGAAAAGAGTCATACGGGGATTTGACCGCAAGAATAAAAAAACTGGCAAACGATATTTGTGCAGACCAAATCGGACTGGAAATAACACCAACGGAAGATACATTCCGTGAAGAAGAATTACAGGCGGATAATACTGTGGACTACCCTATTGTAGATGAAATTGAGCGGAAACTTTTTGGTACGACATACAAAAACAGAGATTTTCATACAAGAATTGTGACTATAGAGAGAAAACTTTTCGGGAAAATATATGACGTTGAGGATTATTCAACCCGAATGGACAGAATAAAAACGGCAGCACTTCCCGAAGCGCTTGCTTTTGATAAAAACAGATATAATTATGATGACAATGCTATTTCGTCAAATGATTTAAGCGGAATTAATTCAAGCAGATACGGTACAATGCCCTACGGACAAAGAAATTTAACCAGACCTTACATGAATTACGGAAATTATGATGAGTATGGGAGCAACAGTATTAGATACGGGAATATGGATGAAGAACTTGCACAATTGGAATATGATACATTTGGTACGGAATTTTCGGATGACGATACAAAAACACGGCTTAAACGCTTAAATAGTGTTAACAAGGCTAAAAAGTCATCACGAAAATATGATTCGCAAAAATTCCAACAGCACATGTCTACTGCCATGGAAATTGGTGCAATGCTGCTTATGATTTTAGCTATGGTTCTTTAGGACATGAAATAATAACGTTTTTCACTTCCTTGCTTAACAAATTATAGTATAATATTAGATATGGATAACTTGGAGCAGGTAAAAAAAGCCGTAGAAATAGAAGTTAAACACCGTTATATTAATATTAACGGCAAAACCCGTACTTTTTCGTCATTTATTTGTTCGGTCTTAAAGAAAGAAATTAAACTAAATTCCGATAATCCAAAATGGAAGGTTTTGTTGGAACATTTTGAGCATTATCCTACAGAAACAGCACCTGCGAGAAAAAAATCTCTGGAGCATTTAGTTTCGGTAATAAAATCCGAATATATGACACCTAAAGAAAATGAATCCGCAAAAACAGACAAAAAATCGATTTCGCAGACGGATGTAATGTATATAAAAGGTGTCGGGCCTAAAATTTCTTATATGCTGAATAAACTGGGGATTTATACGGCGAATGATTTGCTATATTACTTTCCTCGGAAACACGTTGATTATTCGACAAGAACAAAAATCCGAGATTTAAAAATCGGCGAAGATACAACCATTTTTGGCAGAATAAAATCTGTAGAAGCATTTACAACAAAAAATAATCTGGGTGTTATTAAAGTAAAAATTTCTGACGGAACCGGGTATATTAATCTTAATTTCTTTTCTGCCAAATCTTCCAAATTTATGCTGGAAAGGATGAAGTCCAATTTCCCTAAAAATTCAGGAATTATGGTTTCAGGGACAGTCAAATTAAATTCTTATGACAAAATGCTAACGCTTGATAAACCGACTTATTCTATCATGGATGATGAGGTGATTAATCCGTCAAATTTAAATATGGCAAGAATAGTGCCTATTTATACAGTTAGTGAAAATTTAAATATTAAAACACTGAGAAAAGCTATCTATAATGTGCTTCAAAGTTTTAGCGGCGAAATTAAAACAATTTTGCCTGATTATTTAATAAATAAATATAATCTAATGGAAAAATCTGAGGCTCTTGCTCAAATTCACTTTCCGGATAGCAAGGAAAAACTTGATGTCGCAAGATATTCTCTTGTTTTTGAAGAGTTCTTTTTGATACAATTAAGGCTTGCTCTTTTAAGGGAAGAAAACAACAAAAATCTTCATTCAATCCCTCTAAATGTAGAAAAAGACGGGCTTGTTATGAAATTTATAAATTCTCTGCCTTTTAAATTAACAGGTGCTCAACAAAGAGCCGTAAATGAAATTCTGAATGATTTAAATTCAACAAAGCCTATGCAGAGATTGCTTCAAGGAGATGTCGGAAGCGGTAAAACAGTTGTCGCTACAATATTTTTGCTTGCAGCGGTAGAAAACGGATATCAAGCTGCAATTATGGCACCGACAGAAATACTTGCCCAGCAGCACTATAACAATATGACAAAATGGCTGGAACCGTTTGGGATAAGAGTTGAATTATTTTTAGGAAGTATCGGAAAGAAAAAACGTTTAATTTCAGAAACGAATTTGAGAAACGGACAGGTAGACATAGCAATAGGAACTCACGCTTTGATTCAAAGTAATATTGATTTTGCAAATTTGGGAGCTATTGTAATTGATGAACAACATAGATTTGGTGTAAAACAAAGGCTGGCTCTTAGAAGAAAATCACAAAATCCGCAGGTGTTGACAATGACTGCAACTCCTATCCCAAGGACGCTTGCTATTACAATGAACGGTGACCTGGATTTAACTATAATAGATGAAATGCCCGAGGGTAGAAAACCTATTTTAACGTCGATAACAAATTCAAGAAAGCAAATAGCAAATCTTGTAAGGCAAGAGGTTAATGCGGGACGTCAGGCATATATAGTTTATCCCCTTATTGATGAAAGCGAAACTCTTTCAGCTAAAGCGGCGACTAAAGAACGGGAAATTTGGCAGAATGAAATTTTTCCTGAATTTAAAGTCGGACTTTTGCACGGAAAACTTAAGAACGATGAAAAAGAAGAGGTTATGGCTAAGTTTAAAAACAAAGAATATGACATCCTTGTTTCAACAACTGTTGTGGAGGTAGGTGTGGATGTACCGAATGCAACTGTTATAGTAATAGAAAATGCAGAGCGTTTTGGACTTTCACAACTTCATCAATTAAGGGGAAGAGTCGGAAGAAGTGATTTGCAGTCGTATTGTATACTTTCATCATCAACAAAATCGCAAGAAACACGTGCAAGATTGGATATTATGACACAAACAAATGACGGATTCGTGATTGCGGAAAAAGATTTGCAAATAAGAGGCCCGGGAGAATTTTTGGGTACACGCCAAAGCGGTTTGCCCGATATGATTATTGGTGACATTGTTAATGATTCTAAAATCCTCGAACTTGCAAGAAGCGAAGCAATTAATTTTGCTAAAAACTATGATATTGATGAATTTCCGCTTCTTAAAGATGCAAAAAGTTTGAATTTTGACGGGGATATTTTTAATTCATAAACTGTAAATAAAAATAGTTAACTTTAGTTTGTGTTATAATTTCCATAAGAAGAATGAGGTATATATATGGAAAAGTTTTTTATAACAACTGCAATTGATTATGTTAACGGAGCTCCGCATATCGGACATGCTTACGAAAAAATATTAACAGACGTTATTTACAGACATTTTACTCAAAGATGTGATAAGCATTATTTCTTGACAGGTACGGATGAACATGGAATAAAGATTCAAAAGACCTCAGCTTCTCAAGGCATGACACCTAAAGAACTTTGTGATATGAATTCTCAAAAATTTAAAGATGCGTGGAAAGCTCTTGATGTAAACTATGATAAATTTATAAGAACCACTGATGAATATCACGAAAAAGTTGTACAAAAAATCTTCAAAAAACTTGTTGATAAAGGAGATATCTATAAACACGCATATACGGGACTTTATTGCTCGGGGTGCGAAGCATTTTTGAGTGAAAAAGATTTGACGGAAGACGGTCTTTGTCCTGATCATCAAAAAAAACCGGAAATTGTTGAAGAAGAAAATTATTTCTTTAAGCTGACTAAATACAAAGATGCGATTATTAAACATATAAAGACTCATCCCGATTTTATTATTCCGGCATTTAGAGCAAATGAAGTTTTAAATCAACTTGAGAATATTGAAGATATTTCTGTTTCAAGAGCAACTTCAAATGTAAGTTGGGGTGTTCCGGTTTTAGGTGATCCGGAACAATCGATTTATGTTTGGATTGATGCACTTTCAAATTACATAACTGCATTGGGCTATGACATAGATGGTGAATGCGGTGAAAACTATAAAGAATTTTGGCCTGCAACCGTTCAGGTTATAGGTAAAGATATTCTTAAATTCCATAGTATTTATTGGCCCGCTATCCTTATGGCGTTAGATTTGCCATTACCTGAACACTTATTTGCGCACGGCTGGATTACGATTGACGAAGCTAAAATGTCAAAGTCATTAGGGAATGTGATTTCTCCGACATCTGTTCTTGAGGCATTTAATATAGATATACCAGATCCTTTGAGGTATTATATGGCGACTGCTGCACCCTGCGGAAAGGACGGGAATTACTCTGATGACGACTTTAAAGAAAAAGTAAATGCTCATCTTGCAAATTCTATGGGGAATTTGCTCAACAGAACTCTTTCAATGCTTGTTAAATACTTTGACGGAGATATAAAGTCCGAATTTTTAGGTAAAAACGAACTTAAAGAACAGGCATTGGAAACAATTAAAGCCGTAAAACACCATTTTGACTATTTGGAAATACAAGAGGCGGCTTTAAAAATAATGGAATTTGTTGATATTGTAAACAAATATGTAACTGATAATGCACCTTGGACACTGGCTAAAGAAGGACAAACTGAAAAATGCGGCGTAGTCTTAACTAATGTTTTACAAGTTATGACAGCAATTGCTTCACTTATTTACCCCTATTGTCCGAATATTGCCAAAGCTATGGCGGAGCAATTGTCTTATGATATTAATACGAAATTAGATGATATTGATTGTGAATCTTTGAAAGCAGGTCATTTGATTGATAAAGAGAATATTAAACCCGTATTTTTAAGAGTGGATAGCGAACTTGCTGATAAAAATAAAAAATAAGCATTAAAATAGGCAGAATATTTATTAATTATTGTAAATATGAGTTGGTTAATCCTTTCAATTTCTATTGCGGTGTGATATTATACTGTGCGGGGGTGTGTATTATGAAAATATCGCAAATCTGTATTCAAAATCCAACATTTAATGGTTTATGGTCAAAAAGAGAAAGACCGGTAGGTTGTGACATGTATACAACGTATACGGAAATAGAAAACTTTTACTATCCTTTTTCAGACGAAACAAAACCGGCTATTGATAACGCAATTCGTGAGAAAACTTACTGTGTAACATGTCCCGGATTAAATGATTTTGAGACAGAAGAAGTTAATTCTACTGTAAAAGTCATGGAGAAGTTACCGTTTACAGCTGAAGAATTCCATAAATATAAAACTTTTTACGGAAAAACCTTGACTGAAGACTTAAAAAAGATTGAAGGCGAACTTAAAGCACGCAAACTTTTTGATTCTTTAAACGGCGGAATAAGGTATGAATTTAAGAAAATTTTGCATAATCTGAAGCTTATAAAATAAAATTTTCTGCATTCTCTAATATTCAAATAACCTGGCAAAAAATATTTTTACAGGTTTTGTTGTAATTGTATAAGTATGTAAAAGGGGAAAATATATGCAAATTACAAGCGTAAACAGTGAACCTAACATTCCAAACTTTCAGGCATTAACTTGGAATGTCGGTTATTCTCGCCGATGGCCATGTCTTCACAGAATCGAAAAACGTGCAATTAAACGTGCTGATAAATATGAAAGTAATTTGCATAAATATTTAAATAAGGCTGACAGATTATCAGGCAGTGATAACTTTATAGATATACTTAAAGGAGGACTATCTCTTTGCAGGGCACGTTTTTGGAGATGGAAATTGCACAAATGCGCGGATTGGGTTCATGATTGGTGCCAAACCAACTATGAAGTCGGTTTAGGTCAAGTTCTCCAGAAGGAAATCAAGATGCGTGACCCCGAATATAAAGCTAAAGTAGCACGAGATGAAGCAGAACACAAAAGAAGGTTAAAAAATATGAGTAAGAGTTGTAGTGTTCCGTGTTCTTATTTTTGGCATTATGATTGATGATGTTTCAAAATTAATGTTTAATAATAAATTATTTTGTATTACTTGTTACGATGTTGCATGATAATACAACAGAAATAATCGACATAATTACCGACTTATTTTATTTGTTCAAGCTTCTCGATAATCCTCTCAAATTTCATACTGCGTGAAGCTTTAAGAAAGATTCTTGTTTCTTTTGCGATATTTTGTTTAATATACTCAACGGCTTGTGTAATTTCGCCAAAATTAACGCTTTTGCAATTCTTTATTTCATCCGAAATATTTTTTGAAAGTTTTCCTATAGTAATTATCGTTGTTTTCGGATTAAGTTTTCTATGACTGTTAATATATTCACCGAGTTCTTTATGATATTGAGTTTCATTGTCACCAAGTTCGCCCATATCGCCGAGTACGAGCACATAATTATTATAAAGCTCAAATATTGTATCAACAAACGCTCTCATTGATTCGGGATTGGCATTATAACTGTCGTTAATTATCTCATAGCCGTTTACATTTACCCCTTCCCAGCGTTTTTCTATCGGGTGGTATTTTTTTAATCCTTCCTGAATTTCATTTATTTTCAGCCCTAATTTATTCCCCGTATTGATTGCGGAAAGAGCATTCTCGATATTATAGTCTCCACCGACATTGAGTTCATAAGTGTTTCCCTGATATTCAAATTTTGAATAATTCACACCTTTTTCAAGGATATTTACTTCTTTTATTGAATAGAATATTTTTTCACCGTCAAATTCTACCGTTTTTCTTATTAATTCATCATCATACGCTATAAAAAGCCGTCCTCTTTGGTGTTTTACTATCTCGCATTTGGCTTTAGCTATATTTTCTCTTGAACCAAGTCGGCCTATATGGGCTGTCCCCACATTGCAGACAATCGTTATATCAGGTTCTGCATATTTAGAGAGTAATTCTATCTCGCCTAATCCTCGCATTCCCATTTCTAAAATTAAAACTTCGGTATCATCAGGCATTTCAAATATTGTTTGGCAAAAACCTATTTCGTTATTATGATTTAGCGGAGTCTTAAAAGTCTTGAATTTCGTTTCCAAAACCGATGCAACAAGTTCTTTTATGGTCGTTTTCCCGGAACTTCCCGTAACTGCAACCACTGTTGGATTTATCTTATTTCTTCGATAATTTGCAAGTTGAAGATATGCAGTAAGAGTATCAGGAACTTTTAATATCAAATCCGAATCACAGCCGTGAAAAGTTGTGCAAAATGCTCCTATTGCTCCTTTTTCGAGAGCCTGTTTAATAAATTTTTCTCCGTCAAACGTAGCACCTTTTAATGGTAAATAAAAGTCCCCTTTTTTTATTGTTCTCGTATCGGTTGAAATATGAACTTCTTTATCCAAAATTTCTTTTGGAAGATTTATTTCAGATTTGGCATTTGCAACTTTTATAAGTTCTCTAATCTTCATATCTCTATTTTACAATGAAAAGAGCATTTAATACATCAAAATATTTTTCTTTAAAACCGGATTAGAGAAATATTCTGATAATTCCGTACGGGGCAAGCCTCGGATTATGTCTTTCATGGGGATTTTTAGCTATATATTCTTTTAAAACATTCCTTGCTTTCATAAATTCATTATCACGGACGTAAATATTGGCCAAGGATATTACATAATCTATGTTTGACGGATTTTTTGAAATTAAATCTTCAAATAAATCTGTAGCTTGCTTTTTTTTCCCTGCTGCGTTGTATATTTGTGCAAGTAAAAGCAAAGAAGTTTCTGTATTCTTTAAATCTCCGGATTTGTTATAAAAATCTATTGCAGCATCATAGTCTTTCATAAAGAAATGGGTTAATGCGAGATTATAATATATCATATATACGGTATCATTATCTGTTGCGAGGCTTAATGCTCTGTTAAGACACTTGATGGCTTTGGTATATTCGCCCGTAGATACATAAGAATCGGCCAAATCTATGTAGCCGGCAGGGAGATTAGGTGCTTTTTTAATATATGTTCTGGCTTCTCTTAGCTTTGCATTGACGACATCTGTTTCATTTCCGATAACTAAATATCTTATGTATTCTCCGGTTGGATTTTTTACGTTTGTAATATCAGGTTTTATGCTGTACCATAGTTTCATTGTATTGATGTCAGCATTTGTTAGCTTTTTTCTCAAGTCATCTGTGACGGTTTTTGTATCAGTTGACATGTGCATAACATTTTTCTTTTGGTCGCTGTGTCCCATAAAACCAAGTGCGTGTCCTATTTCATGCAAAGCGGTGTTATAAATCTGGTTTTCTGTGAAATATTCACCGTCAGGAGAAGTCAAATAAACATCCATTATCATATTTTTAAGAGTATTTGCGGTTAAAACCGGTTTTGTTATTGCAACTATATATTTTTCGTGTTCTTCCGCTTCTGTTGCATCCTCGTTAAAACAGATTATTATATTAGGATTTTGTTCCGTTTTTTTAAACCGAATTTTTCCGTTTAATTCTGTCTCCCAAGCAGAAAAAGCTGCTTCGATTTGGCTGATAAAATATTCGGGAGCTTTATCAATATTTTTAAAACCATATGTAATCGGGTTTTCTGACCATCTGATTATCTTTTGATTATAGGTGCCTTGAAAAACATAATTGTCAGGAAATCTTTTATGGATATCGTATCTTAAATCTGACATGTATGATGCTGCTTTATATTTGGCGCCGTCTTCAATCGGATATTTAATAAATTTTTCCAATTTTTCCTGTTTTTCACAATTATCGGGTGTATCTATAAGCAGGGTAATATAATTGTATCTTGCTTTTGAATCTTCAGAACCGCTTTCAAAAGCTTGTTCATAGTATTTTAAAGCTTTTTCCGTGTCATTATTATTCATATAATAACTTGCTTTTGCAATGCTTATTTGTTCTGCATGAGAGCTAACATATACAAAAATGCACAAAGCCAACGAAACTGCTGATAAAAAAAGCCAGTATAGATATTTCATAAGACAACTTTCTCCGAATCTTTATCCGATTCATCATCTTTAACTCCGTTATCAATATTAAGTGTTTTTACAAGTGTTTTAATGTCGCCTTTTAATTTGAAATACTCTTTAAATTTAGGGGTTGTTTTAATATTGTATGAACGCCCGTTTTTATCTTTTGTGCGGGATATTAATCCTTTTTCAAGCAGCTCCGTAACATGTTCATAGGCATTTGAACCTCTCAAATCCTTTAATAATGTCTGTCTGATTGGTTCTTTCAAAGCTATAACTGTCAGGGTTTTTAAAACAGGAGCTTTTAGTTCAACCGGACAAAGTTTTTCTACAATGTCCAGATGCTCTTGTTTTACTTGTAAAATATAACCGTTTTCATCATCTATTTCCAACGCTCCGTCACGGGAAGCGTAATCCATGATTAGCTCCAGTAAAGCTATTTCAACGGTTTCCGGAGGTTCTTCAAGAATTTCCGCAATTTCGTTGATTTGTAGTACTCTGGCGGTTACAAATAAAACCGCCTCAATCCTTGATTTCAACTGTTCCATTTGTTTCCTCATTTATTACATTTTGTGCATTATTAACCGCATCAAATATATTGTCTTCTTCTGATTCATCTTCTTCCTGAATCCTTGCCGAACCCGGTCTTTTTATAACATACAAATCGGAATAGAATTCATTTTGTACTAAATCGTAGTCGCTTTTCTCAACTAAAAATAACAACGAAATGTATGCGCTAATTCTGTCCATTCCGAGCAGAGTCAGCTCATTGAGTTCTATCTTATCTTCACGGCTAAGGATTTCTTCCAGATTCGCTCTTAGCCTTTGTACTCCGTCATCTATAAATTCTTCGTGGGTTTGGTTAATTATATCTTCCGGAGTGAGTCTTGCATAACTTTTAATTCTGTTTTTTGCACGCTCATGTGCATTTTTTAAAGATTGCTGCCTGTCGAGTTTTTCATAAAATTCCAATTGACGAATCAAGTCTCTTAAGGTAACAACTCTTTTGTGATTCAATCTGACGCTGGTTCTTCTTTGCAAAACCTCATCAATTGAGATTATATTGTTTGTCGGAATATATTCGGTTTCACCATACTCAAGCGGGTCATCATTTAGTTCCAAATCTTCCTGCGGTTGAGATTCAAAATCAAGAATATCAATACCTTCCAAAATATTTGACTTGAGTTTTAAAAGCATTGCGGCAAAAAGAAGCGTTCTGCCTGTCAGTTTTAAATTTTGCGCTTTTGATTGAAAAAGATGTGCAAGATATTTATCCGTAACTTCAACAATATCGACATTCCAAGGGTCAATCTTTCCTTGCTGTGCCATGTTGAGAAGAATATCGATGCCGTCTATTTCCGCTTCCTTTACGGTTGCGGAATTCATAAAATTATTTTCGTTACTGTTCTCGCTGTAATTAGTTACCATCTTCCACCAAAAATTGCTTCATCCCCATAGTATGATTTTATACTATTTTTAATTTATTTCCCTCATCTGTTTTGACGGTTTTATTTTGGATAATTATTGCACTTTATTTATAAAAGCTCCGTGTAAAATACACATCCCCAAGGATTTAATTATAGCATATCCTTTTCTATATGTAAAAAATTGTAAATTCAATTGAGGATGCGGAAAAAGTCGAAAAATGACAATTTTTCGAACTTTTTCCCATCCGACCTATGGTGTGTGAGAGCCAGTCTAGGTGCGGGATAGCACGTAGACTGAAACCGTACCTCAGAGTTTGCGGAAAAATTAAAATTTTTCCTGCAAACTCTGATTGTAACAATTTTGTAAATAATGCGTATAATCTGGCAATTTTTGAGGAGGAAAAATACTTTATATAAATATAAAGGAAATTAAGGGACAACATGACACCAGCAGTCAAAAATACTACACATCTAATGAACAAGACATTATGCTCCGAAAAAGAGCCTGCTAAAGCCTGCAATACGCAAGCTAGTATTTTTGATTCTTCAAATAGTCTTGTTAAAAATGAAACGGATGTTTTTATTCAACAAAAAGAAACAGAAGAATGCACAAAAAAAGGAAAAACTAAGAAAATCTTAAAGATTGCAGGTCTGATTGCATTTGGTGTTGGTGTTATCATAGGAAGTGCGATACTTACTAAGAAATTTGCAAATAAAAGAAATAACAAAACTATAGAAAAGGCTATAAACGAACTTAATACTAAAATTGCCAATAATCCTGAAGAGGAAATAATATGTAGGCTTAACGATTATTTAAAGAAACATTGCAATGTATATAGAGAAGCAGGTAGTTATTCTCGTATTTATACCGTTATTGAAGCAAATAAGGGTGAAATGGTTGATATATCAAGGATAGGTGATCTTAATAAAAGAGGAACAATTCTAAGATATAACACTCCTGAGCAGGCAAAACAAGGTGCGATAAAAGTCGTAATGAAACAATTTGAACTTCCGCATGAACAACAATGTGAACTTGCTGTAGTTACTAAAGGTAAAGATTTATATTTGAATAATCCGGGAGGTTTTGATAACGCCCCATACCATCAGGTTGGACATTGCGGGCACTCGGACACATTTCAAGATATTGAAATATTCCACAATCATCCTGATTGCTATGGCTTTGGACAAACATTACCATTAAGTTTTGGTGATATTAAAACGGCAATGGGTTTTGATAGAGCAAAGTCCGTAACTGCTATAAATAGTGCTGGTGAATTTAATACTTTAATAAGAACAAATGCAAGTGCAAGCGACTGTCAAAAAATATCACAATGGACACGTCATGATTACTATAAAGATGTAGTTCTTATACGTTTAAAAAATTTGCGAGAGTTAAGCGAGAAATCAAAACTCACACCTGAAGCAGCTGCTGAACTTGAGATGCTTGATTATTACGCTAAAACTAACAATTATGATTTAATTAAATATACAACTGATGAATATTATGCCAAGATTATTCATGAGGCATATAAGGAAATTTTCCCAAAATATGGTTTTGAATACACCACAAATTATTCAAATTTAAAAAATATATAAAATCCGTCCGTAATATCTAACTCTCAAACAAACAAACTCTGTTTCTGCCGCTCTTTTTAGCATTATAAAGTGCTTTATCGGCTCTTTCAAACAAGGCTTCTCCCGTTTCAACTTTGTCATATTCGGCTAATCCCATGCTGATTGTAACTTTTATATCTTGTTTTTCGGGACTGTCAGCATTTATTGTAATAGGGGTTTCTTCAACTGAGGCTCTCAGACGTTCTCCGACAATTTTTGCCTCATCAATCTTTGTAAACGGCAAAAGTACCGCAAACTCTTCTCCGCCGTATCTTGCAGGTATATCGGATTCACGAAGTGCATCTTTTATAATACTTGCAACCGTTCTCAAAACCTCATCCCCGGCTGCATGCCCGTAGGTATCATTTACCCTCTTGAAGAAATCAATATCAATCATCATTGCACACAAAGGATTGTTTTGACGTTTTGCAATAGCGATTTCTTGTCCCAAGCGGGTTTCAAACTGTCGTCTGTTATTGAGATTAGTTAATGCATCAAGAGTTGCATATTGCAATATTGTAGAGTAGGTATTCGCTCTGTTAATAGTTGCAGCCGCCTGATGCGTTAATTGTTCCAAGTAATCTATATCACGCTTAGACAATTTTTCTATTGTGCTTCTTGCAATTATACATCCGGTTATTTCATCCTCTGTTTTTAAGGGAAATGCACCGATTTTATCGTCATTTGTAAGGATTGAATTATAATCTCCGTCCAAATTTTGAAGTACATCAAAAACTCTTTCATCATTGCATGCTTTCGGCCAAACGAGTTTAAATTCACCATCCTGTTTTAAAAATACATAAATTAAATGGTCAGAAATAAACCTATCCAGCATTTCGCCAATTAAAGGCACAATATAATTAAGTTCGTATTGTGTTTCAATCAATTTGGCTATATTTTTCATGGAATCATGGAATTCAACATTTATTTGCGATTGTTCGTTTAAAACAATATTTTGAAGTTTCAGGGAAATTTGCGTACCGAAAATTTTCATAAGGAATAAAAATTCCATATCTACGGACGTATCTTCGTTAAATATAAGTTCAATAATTCCGAAAACCATTCCGTTTTTGACAATCGGCATATAAAGCGATTGAAGTTTGAAACTTATATCTCCCAATGTTTGTGGGAGTTTAAACGCCTTATTGTTTATTACAAAGTCATTTCCGTGAATTTCTTCATAGGCTCTGTATATATTGTCTTTTCTCGCAGGCTCAAAAACTTCATCAATAATGCACCAGTCTTCCGCATAGTTTCTTAAAGTTGAAGTATTTGGATCAAAAACATATATGCTTAGATTTTTCAAATTAACATAAGAGTTTAAAAGTGTGTTTAATTCTTCAACAAGCGTTGATGAATCAAGCTCTTTTATTAAAATATCAGCAGTAGATGCCAAAAAATGTAAATTCTTATCTTCCATTAATCCTCTATATCATTCTTAAAATATGTAAAACCTGCACAAGTCTTAAAATTTTTATACATTGCTTTGTCAAAATCTTTATCAGCAACAATTTTACCGTGGATATAAGTATATTTTACGCCCTCTGTAGTTGCATCTGTTAGTTTTTGGGTGTAATACTCATCACTTGTCATAAGTCTTCTTGTAACTTCATTCAGCAGATTAAAGATATAGGCCGTTTCTATTGCTGATGAATCCGGCGATTCCGAAATTAAAAGCGCGGCTTTTTGGAGTTCGGAAATTGAATCTCTGTTTCTGTTCAAATGCCTTAAAAGAACGGCTAAATTGTAATGTCCTTCAAATTTCATCGGGTTTAAATCTATAGCTTTACAGTAATCTAATCCGGCATCTCTGTAGTCGCCTCTTATATGATGTGCAATCGCTCTGTTATAATAGATGTCGTAGTTCTTTTTCAAAATCTTTAGTGATTTGGTATAAGCCTCAATAGCATTTTCCAAATATTCGTTCATAAGATATTGTTTCTCTTGGGGAAGATACATAGCTTTTTGTTTCCAAGCAACGCCTTTGTTGAAATAAGCGAGCCCTCTGTTTCCTCTGATACTCTTAACATTGGAATATACAAACGGAATCCACAACTTGAATAGTTTGATTCTTGTAATTTCGTCAAATTGGGTAATAGCATCATCAAAAAATCCCAAATCTTCCGAATAAACAATGCCCAGATTCATTTTTGCCATGACAAATTTAGGGTTTGCCGCAATCGCATTTTTGTAGGCATCAACTGCCGAAAAATAATCTTCATGTACCGCATAAATATTTCCGAGATTAAACCATGCTTCGTAGTGTTTCGGGAACAGTTTAAGTCCGGAATTATAATATTCCAAAGTTTTTCCTAAATTATCTGCAGAGTAAGCTACATCTCCTTTGTAAATGTAGTACATTCCTTTTGCATGCCTATATTGTTCTTTAAACCAATTTACATGCAGATAACAAAAGTAAATCGCAAGAACGAATAACAAAAATATAAATAACTTTTTTAGGCGCAACCACTTCATACTTTATGTATTATAACATAATTTGATATAAAGGGGACAAATATTACAAATCCATTACTAAATTTTCTCAAAGTCTTGCGCACCGTGTTTACACAAGGGGCATATAAAATCAGGCGGAAGTTCTTCTCCCTCATAAACATAACCGCAAATTTTACATCTCCAGCCTTTTTGAGATGAATTAGATTGATTTTCCGGTTTTGGTTTAATATTTTTGTGATAAAAATCATAAGTGACTGTAGGTGCTTCAGAAAGACATTCCGCCGCAACAAGTTGACCTATAAACATTGTATGAGTTTTTAAGTCAATTTCCTGTTGAACATAAGCAGACATGTAGGAATTTGTATTTTGTGTAACATACAAAATTCCGTTCGGAGAACGTTTTACATCACTAAATGTTTCAAACTTATTTACCTCTCTTCCGCTTTGAAACCCGAAATGTTTAAACATATCAAAATTTACACCCTCGGCAAGAGTAGAAATATTAAATTTGCGGGTTCTTGAAATCATTTCATTTGTGTAATTGTTTTTATTAACGGCAATAGCTATCATACATGGGTCTGACGTAACCTGCATAACAGTATTTATAATACATCCATTATCTTTGCCGTTTTCGTGTGCGGTTAAAATATATAAGCCGTAACCGATTTTGAACAACGCTTTTGTATCCATATAAAACTCCTTATCTTTCCATTCTGTAATCTTACATCAAAAGTAAAAAATAATCAGCGGTTGATTAGGGAGAGTTTTGCCTTCTCCTTGCATAATTAATCCGCAACACAATCTATAAGAGGCTTTAATTATCTTGAAGCCTTTTTATACTTATAGTTTTACCATAATTTTGAACTAGCGTCTTTTGCCTCGTTCAAAATTACCGTTGTATACCGGAACTTCTACATAGGTGTCAAGTTCCATTAATTCAACTTGTCCTGTTAAACCCAATGCTTCTAATACTATTTTTCTCCTGTAAGCCATATCAGGAGGAGTAAATGAGTAAGAATGATAATCCGTAGAATATGTGTTTGAAGTATATTTTGATAAATCGTCAGCATTGTGTTCCATTAATTTTGATAGGATGGATTCCGTTTCCGGTAAATAATAGCATCTGGCTAAATCCTGAATCAAATCTAAGTTTCCGTTACTTATTTCATAAATTTTAACGAATAAATCCGGAGCTGTTTTTAATTCGTCAGTTAACCCTGTTTTATTAGCTATTACTGCCAAAATTTCCGGTTTATTGCATTTAGTGATGCTGTAAACAAAATTCAAATTCTTCAAATTGATGAATTTACTTGCATCTGCCTTTTCTTGTGCTAAATTACTTCTATTATCAGTTTTATCAAAGCAATTTTCTTTTAACGATTTCATAAACTCTACAACTTTAATTTGTTCATTTTTATTCATTAACGCTGTTGCAGTAAGAAAATTTTTTATTTCTTGAGCCGTTAGCGGTTCACCTTTTTCAATACCTATATTTAAAAGCTGTTTTATCAAATCGGAAACAGGGATTTCAGATTTATACATTTTTGCCGAACCTGTCAGTTCATTAATTTCTGCAGCATTGAACCTGTCTTTACCATTATCTTCAGCAAGTTCAAGACGCATTTGAACCATTTTAAGTTCTCTTGAAAGTTCTGATTGTTCGTGTTCGGAACTCGCCCATTGTTCCGCTTTTTCTGCCATTTTATACAACTCTGATAAATTCTTACGATTACGGCTTTCGCGAATTACGTTTGCTTTGTAATCGTCTGATACCAAAACATCAAATTCGTGTTCTATTGTACTGTTATCATCTTTGTTAATTGAAATTCTGCTGAATGGCTGTTTAACCCAAAGGTCATTTGAGTGAGAAAACTCATAAAACTTTTCGGAATCTTTACTTGCAATTTCTGTCAAATCTATACCTAAAATTTCTTTTAACTTATTAAGATATGCAAAATAATTACTATTTTTTAAAATGTTACCATATCTGAAACTGTAATGTTCGACTTGTGTTGCTTTAAGAAATGCGTCATGTAATATTTTATCCTCTGTTCTTGAAGTAGTCTTTTCTAATATATTTTTGTTTCCTGTATTAAATTTAATTTTTCCTTTAAAATGCATATTACCGTTATTATTTTGAATATTCTGTACCTGCATCTTGTTTCTCCTTTATTTGTACTTGCATGCTAATATAAAACCCGTAAAAATAAAATTTGCAAGTCTAAACAGTCGGGTTGATTTATGTTATAATTAATCCATATAAAAGGAGATTTTATATGTTAAAAAAAGAGCCGAGTTGTGAACTGGAAAAAGAATTATTTAAAAATGTTTATGAAAAAACGCCTGATTATATAAAGAATTTGGACTTATTAAATTTTGATAATGATGGTGAATTCACTTTTACCTTAAAGCGCGAACATTTATACCCGTACTCTGAAAGAAATCCTGAGGGTTTGGGACTTCTGGAATGGTTTGCTAATTATTCAAAAGAAGCAAAGGTTTCAACTGCAGGAATAAGAGGGCCACAAAATATACTGTATCCGCAGGATACAAGATTTCCGATTAACCTTGTCGGAATTGTTCTTGCAACTCTTGCCAAAGCGCTTGTCGCGGGAGAAAAATACAGAGGAAGTGAGGTGCGTAAACTTGCCGGAAGTGAAGTGCGTTACAATTCCGATTTGTACCTTGATGCGATAGCAAGAATACAAGCTGCTCAAGGGATAAAAACGCTTGTCCCTCAAGGCAGAAAAACTATTCCTATCTGGCTTGCATCTTTCTTATGCTTTAAACTCGATCTTGTCGGCGGTGAATATATTACATCAAGCCACGGCATCTCGGTTAAGACCGCAACAAAAGACTTGAACTCACAAGGCAGTCAGTATTTGCCTGAAGAATCTTTGGAATTTGTAAATAAAATTCAGGAAATCTTTGAAATAATTGATGAAAAAGGCTCTTATGAAATTAAAATCGCAGCAAAAGATAATCCGTTGATTGATGAAAGTATAATGGAAACCTTAAATGACGGAATTAATTTGTATGTAGAATATCTAAAATCCGGTGTTGCACAGGATTTAGAGCCTGTCAAACAGATGAACGGACAGCTTTTTGTGGAGTCCGTAGGCGGATGTGCATACAGAACATTATCCCGAGTGCTTGAAAAACTTGAAATTTCAAATAAATATCTTTGGAACAACATTGAAGAAGACCCGTTTTTTCATTCTATCGGGAAATATGATACAGATCCTAAGGGAAACAAAGTTTTTTATGATTATTCGGTTGATGCAACAGTTATAGCAAAGAGACCGAACGGTGAAAAGTATTTCCCCGTAATCGAATCAATGCATTACGAAGAAAAACTTAAATTTTTACCAATAGGCACAATTGTATTGATAACGGACCCTGACCATGACAGGCTTACTGTCTGCCAGATAGAAGCAGTCGGGAATATTCCGAATCTTGATGAACTCGGTATTTCATACATACACTTGGGTGAAGAACGAATACTGACCGTTTATACCGCAAATCAGGCATTTTTAATGCTTATGGATTACAGGGTTAAACAGCTTAAACATCAGGGCAAATTCAAAAACCATCCGAGGTTTATGATTAAGACAACCGCATCGGCTCTTAGCTGGGATGAATGGGCAAGAGCAAATGATATCAAGGTTGTTAATGTTCCCGTAGGATTTAAAGAAATTGCAAATATTATGAAAAAAGTCGAATTTCAATTGAGAGAAAACCCCGAAAGCGAAGTCAAAATATGTGATGTGTTCGGAGAAGAAATTAATCTCGGAGTTCAGCCCAGACTTATCTTTGGCGGAGAAGAATCGGGCGGAATGATTATGGGTTCTGAAGATTTAATCGAATCTCTGTCAGGCAGAAAAGCAATCGCTATGAGAGAAAAAAGCGCAACAGAGGCTATAATTGTGGCATCCTGTCTTGCCGCAAAACTTGAACACGAAAACAAAACGCTTTCCGAATATTTGGGCGAAATATTTGATGAAAACCATATTATTGCAAAGTTTGATGTCAGAGAAGATATCGCATATTATAACGAATCAGAACCTGATATTGATAAATTGAAACAAGCAAAAATTGAAGGTGAAAAACAGAGAACAAAAAATGACTTATTCTATCTTGCAATGGCTATCGGGGTAAATAAGGGAATTTTAAACATTGATAATGTAAAAGAAATTCTGACAGATGCCTTTTCTAACCTTGATTTTAGTAATTTGATATCAGTAAGATTTGTCGGTGACGGGACTTACTTAAAATTTACGGATAAATATGTTGAAATTCGTCCGTCCGGAACTGATGCAAAAACAAAAGCATATTCAGGCGGTGAAAATTTAGCTTTAATAAGTGAATTTTCAAGGATTTTGGGTAATTATTCCGGTGAAAGAACAGAATTGCACAGAAAATTTATCAGTGATGAATTTTATGATAACTCAAAAGAAAATGCACTCGCCGATTATTTGAAGTTTGTTGAAAAAGGTGCAGATAATCTGGTTTTCAAAATTCCGGAATATAGTTATTAGACGGTGTAATTCTGTGTATAAAAAAGTTAAGACATTTTGGTATAGTATTTCGGACAAGATAAGGTTTTTGCTTGTCGGATGTTTTAATGCCGGCTGTTCATATCTTATTTATGCGGGACTTTTGTATTTTGTACTCGGTGAAAAATATTATCAGTTTTCTCTTGCGCTTGCGTGGATAATTTCTTCGGTTATTTCATTTACAACACAGCGTAATCTTGTTTTTAAAGGAAGAGATAACATTTTTAAAGAGTATATAAAATGTTGCATAACGTGGTTTTTTAGCTATTTACTTAATGCATTTTTACTGTGGGTTATGGTTCAAAAAATGTTTGTTAATCCGTATTTGGCGCAAATCATTGCAACGGGATTCTGTGCCGTATTTAATTATCTGCTTTTCAGAACTTTTGCATTCAAAAAATCCGCATAGTTGGTACTTTGTGAATAGTAAAAACTTTAGTAATATTAATATTTGTAAAATATAACAGCAGTTTATAATACTTAAAGGTTAAAAAATTAGCCGCCTCTTGATTTTGTCACAGAAATCGTTAAAATAATTATATGTTCAAAAAGTTTTTATTAATTAGTATTCTGATGATTTTCCCCTTGTTTTCGGTAAATGCTGCCGAGAACGAATTTACTCCTTTGGATGACTCTGCGGAACAAGAGTCACCGGAATTTACATATCCGTCATCGGAGCCAAGCGAGGTGCATATTAGTCCAAATAAAGATTATATAGGTATTTATAACAGTTTAGAGCCAGCCAAATTTTCTTATATGCATGATATTGACCCCGATCAATATTACGATATGAAAGATACAACATGGGCACCTTATCCTTTGTTAAGGCTTAATTCTTATATATATTTTAAGAATCAGGCAATTGAACCCGGGTATTATTTGATTAATCCAAGAGAGTACAAAGGTAAATGGTATATGCTTTTCAAGCAAAACGGCAGAGTTGCGCATATAATTCCCGTTTATGAGAGATCAATGATTGCTGAAAATTTTTATGAAACACATCTTCCGAAACCGAAATTAACCAGGTCACAAAAAATTCACATGGGGGTATTAAGTTTTCTCGGGAAATTTGACAGTACAAAAAGACGTGAACCCGTAAAATCCTATATGGAAATAAATGATTTGGAAAATTATTTTGTTTCGATAGTTATATATTACGGGCCTCATAAGTATTCTACAATCTTTAGAACGATACGATTGTAAAATCTGGTATAATTAAGTTATGAATTTTAACATAGGCAAAATCATATCCGGTTTTATTCTGCCGGAATATCTTCAAAAAAAAGTGCAGCAAACTGACACGAACAAAATAAACGGTTTTGCACCGGAATTAAGTGCCGGACTTTCTAATGCAAAGTCGCAGCAGAATATAATGCAAAACGTCGGGGATATAGCAAAATTTGCTCAAATTTATCAAATGAATAATTTCGGGCAAATGGACCGGTCTGTTTATATCAAGAATTTACTTGGTTTGCCGCCAAACTTGAGTGATATATTGCAAAGAATACAAAATCCCAACAGACCTCTTGTAAACGGCTTGGGTTTGGGGAATATAGACCCATCATTTCTCCAGAATCCCAAGGCTTTATCAGACATATTTCAAGATAAAAATCTTGCACTAACTCAAGAGGTTGTAAATACTTTGAATTCTCAGGCCGCACAATCAAAGCAAGATGTGGTGGCTTTGATGTTCAACGGCATGATAAGTTTAAATGATGTTTCAAAGTTAATATTGCAAAACAGCAAACAGGCCGTTGCGGCACTTGTCATTTCAATGGCATCAGCTTCAAAAAACGGCTTGGACGGAAAACAAATACAGGAAACTTTGAGTGTTATAAATTCGTGTATTGCAATGGCTGAATCGGACAACCCGGCTCAAAATCTTAAAAGCCTTATGATGCTTTACCTTCCGTGGTTGCCGCTTAATGAAGGTATAGGTTTTGATTTGGAAATAACCGCACCTGACGGTGAAAATGATTCAAATAATTCAAAATTGACTGTTCTTATTCAGACAAAGAACTTTGGAAATTTAAAAGGTGTGTTTACGCTTACAACATCAAATTCTGTGGATATTTACATAATTTGTTCGGATAAATTTCCAAAAAATACTTTATTGAAAAGTTTGAATGCAGAAAGTACATCTCATGCAATGAATACTAATATAGATATAGAAGAGATTACACCCGCTTCGGATGAGGCTAATGAAACAAATGAGACAAAAGTAAATCTTTCTGCCACGAATGAAATGAATCCTTATTTACTTTTAATGGCGCATGCTTTTATCCGAAATACTATTATGATTGATAATAACGGAACAGTATCAGAGGATTCAGAATCCGCGAGCTAATTTTTCGCCAAGTTGGGTTGCGAGAATATTTGCTTTTTCTGCAAATATAACAGAGAGATGATCTGCATTTCCGTTTAGCGATACCATAGCATTTTTATACAATAATTCTGCGGGAACGCCGGAAAGGATTGTTCCTTCAATTGTAGAGCAGAGCCTTTTATATAAATAATCCAAATTTAAGCTTTTAATTATATTATCTGAAACAGTAGGAACTATTCCCCAATTTATAATTCCGCCTTTCCTCAAATATTTTGTCAGCACTTCGGGTATAATGGATAAATTGTTGGGATTATTGTATGCATCAAATGAAATCAAATCAGCTCCCGCCTTTATCGGAACTGTCCAGTCGCATTTTTCAAAGCACTGAACTCCGACAATTGCACCAAGGGTTTTGATTTTTTCAATAACTTTTCCCAAAAGATTTATTACCAAGTCGGCAGTAATATCGTTGCTTTCCCGCTTTAGATTCCCGAGTTGTCCTAACATTGGTTCTTCAAGTATTACTATCGGAACAGTATCGGGGCATGCTGATTTTATTTGTTTAATAACCCAAAAAGCTTTAACACAAACTGCTTCAATAAACAGTTTTCTGTAACTTTTATCTGCAAGTATTTGGTCTTTTACACTTGATATAAGAATTTGAGAGATTGTGAAAGGGCCGAGTAAATTAATACAAGCGTTAGGCGAGCCAAACTTCTTTATTATTTGTAAATATTTCTCAAAAAATTCGGCTTTAAATTCAAATTTATCCAGTTCTTTGGGGTTTTGGTTGTTGAAAGCCTTATCGAGACTTGCGATTTTGTCTTCATATTGAGAAATTCCCACTTGCAGTTTTATTTTATCTTCTTCGCAAATAATTCCCGGAATATTTTCGAATAACCAATTGGTAACGGTATCGGTACTTGAGATATGTGGTAAAGAAACAATGGGCGGCATTTTGCTATGCAGTTTAGAAATCATTGTCGTTACATGTTTCACATTGCTATAAGGCAAAGCTCCAACAGGTAAACATCTTGTTTCTATATCCATATCGGTCTCTCTTTCTTAAAAATATGCCGGCATTTAAGCCGGCATATTTTCTTAATAATAATAAACTATTCTTCAGTTTTTTCTTCTGATTTTTCTTCAATCTCTTCTTCAATAGATTCTTTTACAACTTCAGAAGCTGTTACAATAACCTTAAGTTCTGTTTTAACTTTGGAAGTAAGCTTGATTAACATTGTAAATTCACCTATTTTATTAATAGGAGCATTTAAAGAAACAGTTTTTCTGTCAATTTCAATGTTTGCTTTTTCTTTTAATTCTTCACACAATTTCTTTGTAGTAATTGTACCGAATAATTTTCCGCTTTCGCCTGCTTTAGCTGAAAGTTCGATTTGACCGAGTTTTTCAATTTCAGCAGCTTTTGCAAGAGCTTCCTGATGCAATTTTTCCTGTTTAGCTTTGATTCTTGCAATGTTTTGCTCTCTGTTTTTAAGAGCTCCTTCAGTTGCAATTTCTGCATAATTTCTCGGGATTAGCATGTTTCTTGCATAACCGTCTTTTACGTTTACTACGTCACCTGCTTCACCAAGGTTTTGAACATCTTTTTTCAATATTACCTGCATAATTTTCTCCTTTTATTTACATTATAGGCTAGTATAATAACGATAATAATAAAAAAAAGATTAAATGTACAGTCCCCATGGATTTTAGCTTAATTTTTCGTAATGAAATATAACATTTATTTAAGGAGGATGCGGAAAAACCCAAAAATTGACAAATTTTTGAGGTTTTTCAAATCCGACCTTAGGTGTGTGAGAGTAAGGTCAGGTGCGGGACAGCGCGTGACCTTACTCGAAACCGTACCCCAGAGTTTGCGGAAAAATTTTAATTTTTCCGCAAACTCTAAGATTTTAATGCCTCATGCAGAACCCAGCCGTCTGAGCGAAAATGTGCATAGTTATTTTTACCGATATATTTTGCAGCTGACGGAGACCCTGAATTTAGCCAATGGTCAAGAATTGAAAGTGCTTTTTTTACTATTTTGTTTCCGTATTTTTTTATCAGGGTCTCATACTGTTTCGGGGTAATGTTTACAAAATTTATATCGGGGATTTTTATGTATACTTTCGAATCTTGCTTCGGACGTCCTCCCTTGCTTCCGTTATTTTGATAAAACCATTTTTTGCTTTTAAATGTCATTATTACAAATCTCCGGGGATTTAGTTTGTTTAAAAAGTTTGATTAATGTTTCAGAACCTGATACATAACTTGTGTATCCCATAAATAACAATCTCCTCCTATAATTGATTTGTATAAATAAAAACGTTTTTTTGTTTGACAGAATGTTTTTTATATGATTTAATGTCATATATATATTTACATTATGTAATTATTGTAAGATAATATAATACATATGTCAAGTATTATTTTCCATATGGTGAAAAATGAAATTAGATGAACTTTTAAAACTTATTTCCGAAAAAACGGGAAAATATGTTAATCAGTCACTTCTTGCGGAAGGGCTCGGTATAACGCGTCAAACAGTCAGCAACAGAATAAAAAATGACAGCCAGGTTACTGTTAGTGAATTAAAACGAATAGAAGATTTTTTCGGAATAACTCTTTTTAATCAGGCTAATTGTGTTAATGAAGATATAGTATATGTTGATTATTATACTGACATATTTGCAAGTTGCGGAAACGGAACAATTCTTTTTTCGGATGAAAAGGTAAAAATACCTGTTGCAGTAAAACTGATAGAAGGGTTTTCCAAAAATAATGTATATTCTCTGATAAATGCAACAGGCAACAGTATGTCACCCACGATTTCAGACGGAGATAAGCTTTTTATAGAACATTGGAACGGTGAACAAATTCAGGATAATAAAATTTATGTTTTCTGTTTTAATCAGGATTTCTTCGTAAAACGGCTTTCAAAAAATCTTGACGAAATTATTATTAAATCGGACAATTCCGAATACAGAACAAGAACAATAAGCGGAAGTACAATTAATGAGCTGACTGTAATCGGTAAAGTTATAGGAATAGTCAAGTCAGCATAGCTTGTATTGTTAAATTCAGATTTATAATCATATTATTAAGTTTTGTAACCATCAATTTTTTGAGCTATATCTTTTTTTTAGCTTAATTTATAAAAAAAAATAAAATTACTGGGCAATTTTTCTTAAATGCGATACTTTATAAATATATACAAATTTGTACACGAGAAAAATAGTTAACTTTTGTAACAATTTTCAAAAAAACATTAAAGTTTTTGAAAAAAGTGCCGTAATACATGACATACGACTTGGGTTAAAGGGTTAACACAGAAAGGAGTAACTTAATATGACAGGTAATGTAAATGGCCTTGGGGATTTTAAATCTCGCATGATTGCGTTTGTATCCCAACAAACAGGAATTTCAGCAGATGAACTCAAAAAAATGAGTGTTGAAGAACTGCAAGAATTGGCAAAAGCTAAAAAAGCAGTCAGTGAAGAATTATCAGCTTCAATTTCTTCTACAAAAAGTATGGAAGAAGTTGACTCTTCACAATTTTCATTGAAAGAGCCTAAAACAGCAGAACAAAAAGACGGCTGGTTAAAAAGACAATGGGACAAACTTCCAAGAGGTGCCAAAATCGGTCTTGAGGTTTTGGGCGGAGCTGTTGCAGTGGGGATCGTAGCTGCACCTATATTAGGCGGGCATGGACCGGCATTATTTGAAGCCGCTAAAGGTTTAGCGGGAGCAGTTAACGGAACGGCGCTTGCTGTTGGTGCAACTGCTATCGGCATCGGCGGCTTGGCAATGTTATCAGGATGTAAAAAAGAAAATAATCCGCTTTATCCTGATGCTCCTTATGTAGATCCAAATGGAGGAGTAAATATTGACGTTGACCAAAATGTTGAAGTTGACTTAAGCGGATTATATGATTCATTAGCAGCTTTAATACATCAACAACAGGTAACTAATGATAAGCTAGATGAAGTTATTCAACAATTATTAGCTGCAAATCAAAGTTTGGCTCAAATAACTCAATTTATGATCCAGCAGGGTGCAGCTATTAACACTATAATTGCTATGCTTGAGCATCAAGGTCAACAATTAGATGTCATAATTCAAAACCAAGAAGAACTAAAACCGATAGTTGAAGATATTAACAATACGGCACACAACATTCAAAATTTGACGTCTGCGCAGAATGAATTATTAACTCAAATGCTAACAACATTAATGTCAATAGATCACAATACGCAGTTGACTAACGAACAGATTGCAGAACTCAAAGCTTTAATCCATGCAATTCTTGCTATGCTCAATCAAATTGATGAACATAACGTTCAAAACTATACTCAAATCATGCAGCAATTGGCACAAAATACTCAGTTGTTGGATGCTATATTGAATGCACTGCACGATATAGATCAAAACAATCAAGCTGCATTCAACCAGTTGCTTGCTCAATTAATCGGCATAGGCGGTAATATCCAAGCATTGTTAAATGCAGTTCATAGTAATGGTGCTGTATTAAATCAGATTTTGACTGCTATTCAGAATTTAGGCAGCGATTTAGGCGCAATTCAGGGATTCTTGAATAATATATTTGCAGAAATAATAAGCATGCATGGCGATATGAACCAAAACCAAACACAATCGATGGAACTTATGAACCAGTTGATTGCCTTGCTACAAGATAATAATGAATTGCTTGTTAATCTAAATAATACCATTCAGGATTGGTCTCAGCAGCAGCAGGCACAATTTGCACAGATTATGGCACGATTAATGACAATCATCGGCAACCAGAATAATGCGAATGAAACACTTAATGCAATCTTAAATGCAATACAAGAAGGCAATATGAGTGTTGATCAAGTGCTTGCATTGCTCAACAATATTTCCGGAAGTATGGGTGACATAATGGCTCAGTTAGAATTGATGGATGCACATCATTCTCAACATTATCAAAATATTATGGGCAAAATGAATCAAATCTTGAATGCAATATTGACACTGGATGCACATACTCAAAACGGTATTGCTGCAATTTTGGCTAAGCTTGATACTATGGATGAACATCAGATGGAAGCGTTCTTCAATATGATTCAAAGACTCATAGAGATTAAGCAGGGTAATGATGCAAATGCACAAGCTATTATAGACACAATTATGAGCCTCGATTTAGGCGGGAATGTAAATCTGCAGCCGGTGCTTGATGCAATCAACAGTTTGAACGGAAACGTAACAAATCAAGGTACAGCCCTTGCAGCATTGCTTTCACAAATGTTGACTAAGTTAAACAGTATCAACAATAAGGTAAGCGCAATCCAAACAGTTGCACAAAATATCTTGGCAGTTGCGCAGAGTACAAACGGTGTTGCTCAAGATATCCTTGAAATATTACAGCAAATTGCAGCCGGACTTCCTTGCGATGATGATGAATGCTGTGAAAACATTATCATTCTGCTTCAGGAAATCTTGGATGCAATCGTTAACGGTGATTGGAATCACGAAGGTATTATCGACGATTGGGGTGACATACTCGGATAATACTCCTCCTTTTTATAATATTTCCGTAGACAAAGAGCAGATATTTAATATCTGCTCTTTTGGTTTGTTAAGTTTCCTATGCAAATTTTTTCCCACCATTAGTCACGCAATTTAACGCCCGTAACTTTTGAAATACCCTTTTCTTTTTGAGTTACGCCGATTGTACGGTTAGCGGATTCAATCATAGGCTTTCTGTGGCTTACAACAATAAATTGGGTTTGTTCGGATTGGGTTTGAACAATATGAGCAAGTTTTTCAACATTAATACTGTCTAAGCTTGCATCAACTTCATCAAATGCATAGAAAGGTGCCGGCATGTATCTTTGTATCGCGAAAACGAATGACAGAGCGGTAAGAGCTTTTTCCCCGCCGGACATACCCATTAATCTTTGTTTTTTCTTATCTCTGGGTTGAGCTTCAATATCCAAACCGCCTTCGAAAGGATTTTCTGTATTTTCAAGTATAAGAGTTCCTTCACCGTCAGAAAGTTTATGGAAAACATCTTTAAAGTTTTCATTTATAGAATTATAGGTTTTTAAGAAAGTTTCTTTCTTTAAGTCTTCATAGCCTTTCATTCGTTCTAATATTTGAGTTCTTTCCAAACTCAAAGTATCGATTTTGCTTTGCAATTCCTGCTGGCGTTCCGATACTCTGTCATATTCTTCCAAGGCACGCATATTAACCGCACCTAAGTCGTCCATGCGTTTTTGGAGTCTCTGTATTTTGGAATTAATTTCATCTATAGACATTTCAACCGGAGTCAGTTCTTCAACATTAATTCCCGCTTCAGATAACAGGGCTCTTGTTTCTTCCAACATCGGTTCAAGTTCGCGCCTTCTTGCTTTGAAAGACTCTATTTGTTCTCCTATTCTTTCTATTTCCGATTGTCTTAAATTCTTTTGAGTTTCCAAATTAACCAAGTCTTTGTTAATTTCGTCTCTCTGTGCAAGAAGTTCACCCAATTTGTCATTAATTTCTTTTATTTTTACTTCTAAATCTTCGAGTTGAACATTTAGTTCTTTTATTTCTTCCGCAAATTTGATTTTTTCCGCTTCATGCTCTTCATTGGCTTTGATGGCACGTTCTATTGTTTCGTTATACGTCTGAATAGTGGTATTCATAAAGTCAATTCTTTGGTGCAATCCGCTTATTTCATTTTGAGCATCAGCTTTATTTTTTTCATAGCGTTTTATTTCAGCTTCGACACCGGATGTTTTTTCTTTTAATTCTTTTAATCCTTGGTCATTCATCATTTTTTCAACTTCGGCAATCTCAGTTTGCAAACCCGTAATTTTTTCCGAAATTGAAATATGTTCTTCTTCAATTTTATCCAATTCTTTTTCAAGTTTTGATATTTCTGGTTCGGTAACTTTTATAAAATCATTTTTTTCATCAATATCTTTTTGAGTATTGGCAAAATTAGTTTCAAGATTGGTAAGTTCAAGCTTGGATTTGCTATATTCCGTAGTTGAATCGGAATGTTTTTCCCTTATATCTTCCATTTTTTCTTCCAGAGTTTTGCGTTTGGAAATCAAGGTGTTATATTTGTTTTCCATTTCTTTTAATCTGGAATTATATTTTTCAAGTTCGCTATCGGAATTTTGAGAGAATCTTAATCCTGTCTTGTTTACGGAACCGCCCGTAATTGAGCCTGATTTTTCGAACAAATCACCCGAAAGAGTAACCATTCTGTATTTGCCGATTAATTTATTCGCAACTGAACGGTCCTCAACAACGAGAGTTTCTCCTACCGCATAATAAAAAGCGTTAAGATATTCATCATCAAAATCGATAAGATTGATGGCAAAATCTATTACACCTTTATCTTTGGGGAGATTAAGGCTTTTGGGGCATTTGACTATTTTGTTGAGCGGAACGAATGTTGCTCTTCCGCCGCCTGCGGATTTAAGAAGTTCAATACAAGTTGCCGCAGTATGCTCGTCATCGACAACAATATGCTTCATTCTTCCGCCGACTGCGATTTCCAGTGCAGTAGAGTATTCCTCATCCACTTTGCCGAGCTTCATAAGAGGTGCGTGAACTCCTCTGATGTTTGCCTCTACAACTGTATCAACCGCACGTCCGAGGTTAGATTCTTCGTTCGCCAGCTTAGCTGCTTCGAGCTTATAAATCTCCTTACGTGCAGCCTGCAAGTCATAGTCCAAATCTGTGATTTCGTTTTTAGTTTTATCCAAGTCATCAATAGTGTTTTTAAGGATAATTTTGAAATCGTCAAGCTCTTTCCCCAGTTGTTCTATCAAAAGTTCCTTTGAGGACTTTGTTTCGTCATAATTTGCTTTAAATTCTTCCAGTTCCTTTAACTTATTTCTGGATTCTTCCAACTGTTTTTTCTTAGATGATAATTCCGATTCCAGCGGAGCTTTCTTTTGAATAAGTTTTGTTTCTTTGTCCTGTTCTTCTTCAAGAGATTTTCTTAACAAATTCCTTTTTTCAATCTGTTTTTCTTCGTTCTCGGTCAAACCTGACATGTCGGAAATGATTTTCTGTAATATATTTTTTTGTTCTTCAATATTAGCTTCTATGCCTTTAATATTTTCTTCAGTCATAGAAATCTTTAATTCGGCTTCTTTTATTTTTCCTTGTTGAGCTTCAATTCCGTTTTTAGTATTTTCAACAGCCTTGAGATTGTCCTGAATCTGCTTGTCGGAAAAAGTTATGGAAGAATTTTTTCTTGCTATACTTCCTTTGATTTCCTCCGCCTGTTGTTTTAATTCAATCTGATGATTTTCACCTTTTTCTTTTATTGTTGAAGAAATTTCTTCATATTTTTCCCGAATCAGTTTTAACTGTTCTTCAATATCCTTGGATTTTACCTCTTCTTCTTTTTTCTTTTTAGTAAATTCAAGTATATTTTCGTGTGCTTTTTCAAGATTTCTTTTTACATCAAAAAATCGTACGGTGTTAATTTGGCTTTCCAACCCTGTTTTTTCATCTTTCAGCTTTTGATATTTCAGGGCAACTTCTCTCTCTTCTTTAAGCTGTTCGAGTCTTAAATTTACTTCATTTAGGATAAGAGTAGAATGAACAACCCTTTTTTCAACGGTTTCGAGTTCATTTGTTGCCTGCTCTATTCTTCTGTCAAAATCAGCAACTCCCGCTATTTCGTCAATAACTTTTCTTCTTTCATTTGGGGTGCAGCTTGTTATACTCGTAACATCACCCTGCATAACGACGTTATAACTATTTGGGGTAATATTGTGCTTTTCAAGTTTGTCGTGGATTTCATTCAGTGTTGCAACTTTATCATTGATATAATATACGCTTGCAAAACCTTGTGATGACTTTCTGATACGTCTTGCAACCGAAAAGTCGCCCTCGTCGGTATCGCCGAAAGTAACTTTTACATATGCTTCATTTCTTTTATTATAGGTTGATATTAAATGAAATAATTTTTCTGCACGCAGAGTTCTGCTCGTAGAAAGACCAAGAGCAAAAAGTATACTGTCGATTATAGTACTTTTACCCGAGCCGTTTGGGCCGGAAATTGTAGTAAATCCTTTCAACATTGGGATATCTACTTTGCTGGCAAACGACTTAAAGTTATCAACTTCGAGTTGTTTAATATACATTAATCTTTCTCCCCGAGCATATAGTGACAATACGCCACTTTCTAAATTACACACTAAAAAGTCAATTGTGTCAAACTTTTTACAATTTTGTTACGATTTAAAGTATTAAATTCACGCACGTTTTTTCATCTCTTCGTAGTTATTCATGCCTATTTCCCAGCTATCTTGGTACGTTTGTCCTCTTGAAGCAATTTCATCAGGAAGTCCGGCATGGTGAATTGCGGGTAGTAAGAACGATTCGGGCATTTCTATAGGTTTATCTAAATCATCATCCGAATCCTGACAAATGAATATTGTTTCGCCATTTTTGGCGATTCTTGTTCCGACAATGGTGATTTCATGTCCGGAAAGTTTATTTCCGTTATCGGGATCGGCCCAAGTGTAACCGATAATAATATTGTGTCCGAGGGCCAAAGTATCGAGCAAATCTTTCTTTATTTCTTTCAAATCTTTTGTATGGCCGGCAAGTCGTCCGTTTTCATCAACCTCCTGATAAACTACTGATGTGGTATTTTTGTTTTCCATAATTGATTCTACATAAGTTTTTTCAAATTCTATCAAACCTCCGTCATCTTCTGTCCAAGCGTTTGGAGCACGTTTGTCAGTAATTGAATCATAAGTTTGTTGTGAACCCAACTGCATCATTGTCGATTGCATTAATACATCAATCATTGAGCGTTCGCCTTTATCACGGTGATTATTTTGTATTCTTGCTCTTATTATTGCATTCTTGTCAGGTTTTAATTGTACAACAGCCTTGTCAAAGCCTATATTCTTGTGGGGGGTTTTAAAATTGTTCAAAAGCCAAATCGCATCTATTGTTTTTGTAGAAAGTGCATTCATATCGACGATTTTATAGGACTCATTTTTCGGAGAGGTTAACCCCTCGACAATTCTGAAAAATTCGGCCGGATGCTTAGTTGCCATATCGAATTCCACACTTGCAGTCGGGCAGGTTCCCGTGTGCATATTGTTTAGATAGTCATTAGCGGCTTCAATCTCGTCCATGTCTTCAGACATGTTTGTCATAATTCCGATGACAGGAGTTTTGTATTCAGGCGGAATATCTTCGCATGTTTGGGTAATAACGTATGGATTCTGAATAATATCCAAACATTCCTGCAGTAAAGCTACGTTATTTAAACCGGGGTCTCTTTCTTCTTTTAAGATTTTGTGTAAATTATCTAAAACAGAACTTTTATCATCCGAATCATTTTTCAACAAAATGCCTGATTTCAAGGCATATTCAAGTTTTTTCCGGTATTTCCCGTTAAGTGCTTCCGATAAATCTTTATATTTTTTCTTTTCGTCGCTTGTATTTAATTGTGTTCTTACTGTTACTGCGGAAGTGTTTCCCGCTGCTCTGAATGATGGCAGTTCAATTTTTCCCTTATTTTCATCATTGTTTCCTTGAGAAATTTTTAAAGGGAAAGAGGCGGTTTGAACCTTTTTCGTGCCGCCTGCATCATAAACCTTTTCATTTTGCAAATTTACACTAACCATACATATATATAAAAACAAATTATTTCCAAAACTTGCCTAAATGTTAAGAATTGTAAACATTTTTAATGTATGAACAAATTTTTGCAAATAAAAAAGGCGGCTATTAGCCGCCTTTTTTATTCTAAGATTATTTTTCCATTTTTTTAATAGCTAAAACTAATCTTGATTTCTTTCTTGCAGCGGTATTTTTATGCAAAATACCTTTTGAAACAGCTTTGTCACATAATTTGTAAACATTTGAGATAGCTGAATTCAAAGCATCTTTATCAGATTCTGTTGCCAAAGCTAATGCTTTTTTAATTGCAGTCTTGATAGAAGTTTTGAATGCAACGTTTCTTTGTCTGTTTGCTTCTGCGATAAGAACGCGTTTCTTTGCCGATTTAATGTTTGCCATTTATATATTTCCTTTCACTTTCAGTTGGTTTTAAGATTAATGACGTCTTATAATCAACTGACTACCTGAGGATAGTGAGTGCTTATATTTTATAATCAAAAATATTCTTTGTAAAGTATATAAAACAACTTTGTATCAAAAGATATTTTGATGTACGGAACATTTTGATGTATAAATATATTATGATTAAGAAATTTATAGGGAGTATTTTAATAACATTATTGGCAAACATGCCTGCTTATTCAGTTTCCGGCAATGTTGTTACATTAGACCAAGACGAAATTGAAAGACCGACAATTATGCTTTATGAAAATAAAGAAGTTATGAAAGATTCTTTGCTTTTGGACGGAACCGAAGAACTTACAAAAATTATCGATGAACAAAAAGAGCATGATATAAAAGACTTGGAGCTTTTATGGCAGGGAACCGTAGAAAATAACCAGATTATTGAATTTGCACTAAAAAAACTGGCGACTCCGGAATCACAAATGAGAATACATTCTTCATTAATGGCAAAAACACTTTCTGCAATTGTATCAGGCGCATCTTTTGTTCCGAGTCTGATGGGTGCAAATCCTGCTGTGCAAACCTCAGCATTCTCGGCGGGAAGGCTTGCGCAGGGGCTTATAAACAAAAAAAATGTTCCTCAGGAGACTCCTTTAACCGATACGGAATTGATTGAACTTGCAAGCATGGTGGAAGATTTGCAAGATACTCTTGTAAGCTCATATTACAATTATAAAAATACTCTTATGCAATTGAAACTTGTGCGTTCAAAAATGATTTTATACAGTAAAAATTATTCAAACGCTCTTGCAGGAAATGATGTTATGGAAATATCTATTTCAACGGCACTTTATGACTCTATGCGCTTAAAAGAATTTGAATTGGAGCAATCAGCAAAGAAATATCATATACAACTGCAAAGGCTTGCAGGGAAGAAAATGGTAGACTCACTTGAGATGTACCAATATGATTTTGATTCAATTTTGATGAAAGAGGAGAAAACCGGAAAACAATGAAAAAATATCTTGTAATACTGTTAATATTAACAATTTGTACTCCTGTTTTTTCATATGAAAATCTTGAGGATATAACAACGCCTAAAGATAACTTTTATCGTTTGGGAACAACAGACACTCCGGAAATTCCGGTTGATATGAATATACAACCCAATATAAAACCTGTTGTAAAAAAAGAACCCGAAGTTACGGAAAAACAGACTGTGACTTATGCTGATTTGAGTATAAAAAATATGTCCATGGAAATCTCAAAGTTATTAGAAATAGATTTTGATGATATGCAGGGGGATCTGTCGCTTCTTTGGCAGGGAGCTGCGACAAAAAGCGATACAATAAAATTTGCAATATATAAACTGTCTAATCCTGACAAAGACAAACCTGATAATAATGCGGTAAAAAAAGTTCTTTCGACAATAGCAGGTATGTCAACAATGATTGGTGCAGGCATGGGAAATCCCGTTCTGGCAAGTGCTTCTTTAATAGGCGGAAATACTTTGGGAATTATGTCTCAGGATACAAAAGCCTTAAATTACAAGTATACTCAGGTAACAGATGCCGATATGATAATACTTGTACGGAAAGTTGAAGAACTTCAGCAAAAAGTCGTAGATATGTATTACGATTATATGTCTGCAAGAAAACTTTATGATATGACTGCAGATATGATGAAGCGAAGTAAAGAAAATTATTCTTCCGCACAAAATTCATCCAAGGAAATTGTACTTATGACAGATACATTTTACAGAGAAGCACTTGACGAGAATCAGAAGGCAAGAGGGAATTTCTTTGAAAAACGTTCTCGCCTTGAACAGCTTGTCGGCCCGGAAGTTTTTAGGGATTTCGAGGCAAACGTAGATTCACGTGAAAACAAATCTACAGAAAGAAGTTGAATTTTATATTTACCTCTTAACATTGTGTTCTAATCATGGTACTATTTAAGAAGTAAAATACGGGGTTATTATATGTTTGAGAAGAATTTACAGGCTTTAGACAACGAGGCTTTAAAAAGAAGACTTGCAAAAGTAGATACATTAGAATCGAGAAGCGGTATAACTTATTTGGTTACAGATTCTAAAGATTATATAATATTAAAAAATGATGTGCCTATTGATGATTTAAAGAATCCGAGAGAAGCAATAAAGCAGCATCTTAAATCATCAATAAAATCCGAAATGAAACCAAATGACATAATTATTACGTTTGGTATAGGATTGGGTTATTTGCTTGATGAGGTTTATAACACTTATCCTTCAAGGATTTTTGTGTATGAACCGGATATTAATTTATTACACTTTGTGTTGAATAATGTAGATATATCAGAACATTTATCAAGCGGGCGTGTATATGTTTCCAATGATTTAGATGAATTGCTAAGCAAGCTTAGCAGTGTATATTTGACTAAAGATAAAGTAGAAATTGTATATTTACAAAATTATGCATTTGTAAGAAATAAAGAACTTCTTATGTTAACACAAAAAGTATTTGATACTTGCAAAAGTAAACTTGTAGACGTCAGTACTATAGCCAAATTCTCTGAAAGATGGCTTATTAATACGCTCGATAATATAACAGCGGTTAATAAAAATGAATGTTATCTGCTTTCTGATTTGGAAGATAAATTTATAGGTCAAACAGCGCTTATATTAGGTGCAGGGCCGTCTTTAGCTGATAATGTCGACAAAATAAAAGCAAACAGGGGCAGTTTTGTTATTTTTGCGGTTAATAAAGCTGTAAGATATCTTGAAGAAAATAATATTGTTCCTGATTTTGTTGTCTGCTTAGATGCGGGAAATATGGAAAGCACACTTAGTGTTTCACCTGAATATTTAGCAAGAACAAATTGTATTATGGATATAAGAGTTGACAAAACAATATTCAATAAAAAGTTTAAAAAAGTTTTTGTCGGTTTCTCAAATGTGGATACTGTTATAGCAAAACTTGCTCAAACAAACAGTTTTATAAAGACTTATGAAGCCGGTGGAACTTCAACAATATTAGCAACTGTTTCTGCAGTCAAGATGGGGTTTTCCAAAGTTGTTTTGGCTGGTATTGATCTGGCATTTAAGGATAATATTATTTATGCAGATGGTGAAACAATAGACAGAGTTTCGCAGGATGAAATTATAGTTGATTCCGTTAAGAAGAATCTTGTTCAAGTAAAATCTATAAACGGAGGCTTTGTTTATACGAGAGATGATTATCAGGCATTCATTCATCAATTTGCAGAAGTTATAAAATCACTTGCATATGAAAATATCTATAACATTTCAGATTTTGGTGCGGAAATTAACGGAGTAAAACCTGTTAAGTTCACTTCTTTAAATCTTATGACACCGGCAAATCTTCAAATAATAGATGAAATTACTCCGTTTAAATTTAAATTAGAGGAATTTGTACAAGATGAATTTTTAATTATCAATAATGTTATTGATTTGTTATCAAAAGAAATGTTTTCACCGGCTCTTGTGTCTGCAATAGTTAAATCTGTGTTGATTTATCAATTTATGCAGGCTGACATTTTAACAATTTTGCAAAACAATTTTGACCAATCAGTTGCTGAAGAATTCGTAAATAAGACGAAAGGTGCGATTAAAACTGTTGTAGATCTTTTGCAAAAGAATCAAATGGTTTGATAATGATATAGAAACATCTAATGTTTCTATATTTTTACATAAAATATTTTATTAATACTATATTTTTTTTAATTTATAATTTTATTTTTTTATATTTGTACATTTCTTTCTCTTTTTTGCAATTAAAAGAGAAAGAAATGTACCCAAAGAAAGAGAAAAACATGCAATTGTTTTCTATGCTCTTCGCTATCGCTCGAGCATTTTGGTTTTTCGGCTCCGTCGAATCTCTTTTGCTCGCTATTGTCACTAAAGTGACACGCTTGCAGTTGCTACCCACCCAAACCCTCCCTAATTAGGGAGGGAGCAGTTGTCCAAACTTGTTTGGCTGCAACTGCGGGTGGGTAACTGTTTTATCCGAGCAT
>JAEEGL011062120.1_pt1 | contig 42206 bp, 33 predicted proteins | sample 9134231 | NCBI WGS metagenome assembly JAEEGL01 (sample SAMN16246548, study PRJNA631951) | gut metagenome | biome: gut microbiome; feature: rumen; material: fiber-attached | host: Bos | place: Iran: Karaj | collected 2018-10 | reverse complement strand
TGGGAATTTGTTTTGAGATTTCAGATGGGCGGCGTTGACAAGTCCAATCTGTTCTTTTTGCTCTTTGTACCGGCAGAAGCCATGGCGGTGGCTTTTGTAAACGGATTTGTTCCACGTAAGGTCAGCCGGTTTGTTTTTCCCTTTACGCTTTTGTTAATTGCCGTATTTTACGGAATACAAATGGTGTATTACCGGATTTTCGGCTCCCTGTTCTCGGTTTCCATGCTCGGAATGGGCGGGGACGCGGTCGGAAACTTCTGGTGGGCGATGCAGGAAACGCTGATCAAGTCCGTCGGACTGATTCTGCTTCTTTTAAGCCCGGCAATCGTAACACTTGTTCTCGGACTGACCAAAAGAATCCGTGTAAATCCCTATCCGGTTCTTCTGCATGTAATTGCGCTTTTGCTTGCGGTCGGATTCTGGATTGGCGGGTCACAGGCGCTTCGTGTCGGAGGAGAATCCAGAGGATCGGCATATTATGCATTCCATTCGAGCATTTCCGATACCGATACCACGGCTTCGAGAGTCGGTGCCATGACTACATCACTTGTGGAAGCGGGTTCCTATTATCTCGGACTCGGCAACCCGGATACAACAGCAACACTGACAACCGTGGATTTACAGAGCATTACGCTTGAACCGGAACCGATTAGCGAAAAGATTCTGGAAAAGGATCCGGAGAATACAAGTGAGGCACTGGGACAGTCCTCATCCGAAAAGGGAAGCGAGAAGACTTCGGAGAAAAAGGATGAAAAACCCGTTAAAGAGTATGAGGTGAAACCGCATATCTATGAGGAGTTTGATTTTGACGCTCTTGCCGAGAATGCCAGCCGTGCGGATTTAAGAGACATGTATACGTTCTTCGGATCCCGTACTCCGACGTCGACAAACGAATACACGGGTCTTTTAAAAGATTATAATCTGATTTATATCTGTGCCGAAAGTTACTGGAACTATGCGGTGGATGAAAGAGTAACACCGACTCTTTATAAGATGACGAAAAACGGTATTATTCTGAATAATTACTACAACAGTTTCCGTAACACGACCACCAACGGAGAATATGCTTTTTCCACAGGTCTGTGGCCGGATGTATCCAGACAGGCGGACTCCGGACTGGATGTCGGAAGTTTTCCGCAGTCTTCTTCCAGATATATGCCGAACGGACTCGGTGATTTCTTTGCAAAGGAAAACGTACCTTCCTATGCATTCCACAATTACTACGGCAATTATTACCGCCGCCGTTTCTCCTGGCCGAACTTGGGCTATGAGAATATTTTCTTCATGAACGAGGGAATGCGCTTTACCAGTACATGGCCCGCATCGGATGCGGAACTTATGCAGCAGAGCGTGGAAAAATATATCAATGAAGACCGCTTCTTTGCTTATTATATGACGTTCTCCGGTCACGGCCCGTATAATGCGAACAACTACATGTATCGCAAGAATATTGAGGAAGTAAAGAGACGTTTGGGTGATGATGCGGAGAATTATTCATCGGAAGCACTCGGTTTCTTTGCCGGAAACTTAGAGCTTGAATACGGAATGAAATATCTGATTGATTCCTTAAAACAGGCCGGAAAAATGGAAAATACGCTGATTGTCCTTACCGCCGATCATTATCCGTATTACGTTTCCGAAGCGGGAAGAGAAAGTCTTGCCGGCCATCCGGTGGATGAGATGGAACTTTATAAGTCCAGCTGTATCATGTATACCATCGGTCTGGAAGAACCCATCGTTTCCAATACTTACTGCTGTAACGTGGATATCCTTCCGACGGTCTTAAATCTTTTCGGTATGGATTACGATTCCAGACTCTTTATGGGTACGGATATTTTCTCGGAGGGAGTGCATAAAGCGGTTCTTTATAACAAGAGTTTTATTACGGAATATGCAATTTACGATGCCAGAACCGGAGAAGTGGAATGGAAGGTCAATCCGGACTCCTATGACTGGAAAAACTTAAATTCCTATGTGGACAATATGTCTGCTCTCATTGACTCCGAATATACGGCAAGCGTCAATATTATCAAGACGAACTTCTTCTATCATTTGTGGAAGGATTCCGGATTGATGAGTGCCGAAGAAGCGGCCGCGGAGCTGAATCGTGAAAGTTCCGTACAAAGCCAGATGGCAGCCATGAATGCGGCAGAGCAGGAAGCCAGAGCACAGGAGCAGGCCCAGAGAGAAGCGCAGGAAGCGGCAGCTGCCGAAGCGGCGGAACATGCTCCGGAAGAACAGCCGGTAGAATAATAATTAAAAAGGTGACAGATAGAACGGTGACAGGCACTTTTGTACCAAAAGTGCCTGCCACCGTTTTGGTTTGCCCCATTTTGCACCGGAGAATATGACTTGTGTAAACATCGGCAATTGTGGTAAAATATAATTTGACTATTTATGTCTACTAATTAAAAAAACAGGGGTTACAATGCGGCAAAAGGGTACGGTGTTAAAACAACAGAATATTCCTTTGTCTCTGATTTTAGTCATCGTTTTTCTGGTAGTCGGCATAGCGGGACTCGATGTGGCTTTAGTACGCTCTTATGTGCGTAACATTGCCGAGAAATATCTGGATTCACAGCTTGTGGCGGTGAAATCCGATATGGAGGAAAACATCAAAAGGACGAAAGAAAAGGCTTCTGCGGTCGAGGCTTTGGTTCAGCTTGCCGAAACGGATGAGGAAATCAAAGAAGTCCTGGAACAGTCGGTAAAAAGCAGTGCTCTTTATCATTTTTATTATGTGAAAGAGGACGGAACCGTATTTGATGATGAGGGAAGAGAGAATCCGGTGGGAATCGATTTTTCCGAAATTATGACGGTCAGGGAATCCCTTTTTGATGAGGATTATTATGCCTATTGCAAGGAATTTTATAATCCCAGAACATTCAGAAACGAGTTTTTTGTGACAGGGGCCATGAGGGACCGGGATCAGGACGGAGAACTGAGGGGATATCTGATGACGGTGCGTCCGGTTACGGAAGTTATCGCGAAAGAGCATTACGATAACATCGATTCTGCCGGAAGCGCGTGCTTAACCGATGCGGACGGACGGATTGTCAATACTTCCGATCGTTTTGATGATATTTTCGGAAAACAGAAGAATGCATATGAGGCGATGCAGACCGTAACCGACGGCGGAAGTGTTTCAAAGAATAAAATCTCGCAGATGAGGCGTTATCTGGGTGCCAATAAAACGTATGAAATTTCCTGTAAAGGCACGGACGGACGTCAGGTTTTGATAAAGGGTCTGAAGATTGACGGAATCAAAGATCTTTTCATGATTGTCATTTTTGATAACGGAAGCATGGAAAGCATTCTGACCCCGGTTATGCTGATTTGCTTTATCGCATGTGTGCTGATTGTTGTGCTTTTGTTCTTCATCATTCTTTTGCAGATGATGGTGAATTACAAAAATGTCGCCCGTATGGAAGAACTCGCTTATACGGATGATGTGACGGGCGGTCATAATATGAATTATTTCAAGTTAAAGGCACCGGAACTGATTTCAACCAATTCGGAACTGCATTATCTGATTATGCGTTTCGACATTGCAAACTTCAGATATATTAACGAAGCATACGGCCATCACAGTGCGGATGCCCTGCTTCGGTCCATATCCACAAAATTCGACGAAGTTTATTCGAAGAAGGAACTCTGTGCCAGAATCAATTCCGACCAGTTTATAGCGCTGATTTTAAACGACAGCGATACGGAAGATAGGAATCAGCGTTTCGAGAAAATCATCGGTGACGAAGCCAAGGATGTGGGCATCAAATATCCGGTCCGTTTTAAGAAGGGAATCTATCAGGTCCGTAAAGAAGAGCGGAACATCGATATTATGATTGACCACGCCAATGCGGCCAGAAAATCCTTAAAAGGCGATGAGAAGATTCTGGAAATCATGTATTCCGAAAACATCGTGAAAGAAATGCGCAAGAACGATGCCATTGTTTCGGATATGCAGCCGGCCATTGCCAAAGGCGAATTCAAGCCGTATCTTCAGGCAAAATGGGATATTGTCAAAGATGAGATTATCGGAGCCGAAATTCTGGTCCGCTGGATTAAGGATGACGGAACCGTTGTATTTCCGTCGGATTTCATTCCGATTTTCGAGCAGAACGGATTTATTGAAAAACTGGATTTCTACATGCTTGAAAGGCTTTGCGAAAAAATCCGCGAGTATAAAGAAAAAGGCGGTTACCGGATTGTACCCGTGAGCATCAACCAGTCCAGAATCCTTCTCGGCAACCCGGAATATTTAAAGAATGTCGAGCGGATTATGACCCGATACAATACCTCGATTGAGGATATCCAGATTGAAATTACCGAATCCGTATTCTTTAACGACCGCGAAAAAATGATAAGCGTGGTGGACCAGCTTAAGGAAATGGGCCTGATGCTTTGCATGGACGATTTCGGAAGCGGTTATTCTTCACTGAATGTATTAAAGGATATTCCGTTTGATATCCTGAAAATTGATAAGGACTTCTTCTCGGAAACCGATACATCCAAGGATACAATGATGATTATGCATCGGATTATCCAAATGGCGGGAGATCTCGGAATCAAGGTTGTCTGTGAAGGCGTTGAAACCGAAGCGCAGATTCAAATGTTAAAGAAAATCGGCTGCTCTATGGTTCAGGGTTATTTCTACAGCAAACCGATTCCGTTTGATGAATTTATGGATAAATTCTGCCGGATAGAACCGGAGGTAACGGAAGTACCGGAAGAACCGGAAAAAACAGAAGGAGCGGACCCGTCATGAATGCCGTGAATGTTTCCGCCGAGATGGACAAACTGCTTGAAAAACCGGAAACAAAGGGAAAGCGGCTGCTTCTTCACAGTTGCTGTGCGCCCTGCAGTTCCTATGTGCTTATGTATCTGCGAAAAGTTTTCCGGATTACGGTTTTTTATTACAATCCGAACATTACCGAAGAAGCAGAGTATGAAAAGCGTGCACGGGAAGAAAAGAGATTTATTGAAACACTGAACGCTCTGGATGACGGAGCGTTTCCCATTGATTATAAAGACGGCAAATATGAACCGGACCTCTTTCTTAGGGAAGTAAGGGGCTATGAAGACTGTCCGGAGCGGGGAGAAAGGTGTGGAATCTGTTTTCGGCTGCGCCTTGGAGAAACCGCCGCTGAGGCAGCAAAAGGCGGCTTTGATTATTTCGCAACGACGCTAACCTTAAGCCCGCTAAAGGATGCCGCACTCATTAACCGAATTGGTCAAGAAGAAGGGGAGAAGGCCGGATGTACCTATCTGCCTTCGGATTTTAAGAAAAAGGGCGGATATTTAAAGAGTATCGAATTATCCAAGGAATACGGACTTTACCGACAGGATTACTGCGGTTGTGCGTTTTCGAAGGCGGAGCGGGAACGGCAGAAAGAACTGAGAAAAGAGGAAGAAAACAATGGAAAAATTACTGGATTTACTGTCAAACGAGGTGGGAGAGGCTTTTGAAAAAGCCGGATACGAAAAGGAGATGGGAAAGGTTTCGGTATCGAACCGCCCGGATCTTTGCGAGTATCAGTGCAACGGAAGCTTAGCCGGTGCAAAGAAGTATAAAAAGGCACCGATCGCAATTGCAAATGAGGTTCTGGAATTCTTAAAAGACAGTCCTGCTTTTGAAAAAGCGGAGGTTTGCCCGCCCGGATTCTTAAATCTGAATGTGGACGGTGATTTTTTAATGAAATATTTAACGAAAATGACCGTATCGCCCAAATTCGGGGTAAAAGAGCCGGACAAAAAACGGAAGGTAATTATTGACTATGGCGGTCCAAATGTGGCAAAGCCCCTTCATGTAGGCCATCTTCGCAGTGCGGTCATCGGAGAGAGCATTAAGCGGATTGTCCGCTATATGGGACACGAAGCAATCGGCGATATTCATTTGGGAGACTGGGGTCTGCAGATGGGATTGATTATCGCGGAACTGAAAATAAGAAAGCCGGAGCTTCCCTATTTTGACGAAAACTATACCGGAGAATATCCCGAAGAAGCACCGTTTACCATTGCCGAACTCGAAGAGATTTATCCTTATGCCAGCAAGAAGAGCAAGGAAGATACTCCGGAAGGAGCGGCATTTAAAGAAGAAGCCATGAACTGCACCTTTAAACTGCAGTCCGGTGAGCGCGGATACCGGGCATTATGGAAGCATATTCTGAATGTTTCGGTGAAGGACTTAAAGCGTAATTATGACCGCCTGAATGTGGAATTCGACCTTTGGAAGGGTGAGAGCGACGTTCATGACATCATTCCGGGAATGGTGGATTACATGAAGAAGGGCGGCTATGCGTATATCAGCGACGGAGCGCTCGTGGTGGATGTTAAGGAAGAAAGCGACACCAAAGAAGTCCCGCCCTGCATGATTTTAAAATCCGACGGCGCCAGCCTTTATAACACAACGGATCTTGCAACCATCATGGACCGTATGGAGAAATATCATCCGGACCGCATGATTTATTTAACCGACAAGCGTCAGGAACTGTATTTCCTTCAGGTTTTCCGCTGCGCAAGAAAGACGAAGTTAGTGGATGACAATACGGATTTAATCCATATCGGTTTCGGTACGGTGAACGGAAAAGACGGCCATGCGTTTAAGACAAGGGACGGCGGAGTACAGAGACTGGAATATCTGATTAACGATATCAATGAAGAAATGTATAAAAAAATCATTACCGGCCGTGAAATGCCTGAAGAGGAGGCGAAAAAGACGGCGGAAATCGTAGCTCTTTCGGCAATCAAATACGGGGATTTGTCGAATCAGGCTTCGAAAGATTATATTTTTGATATTGACCGCTTCACGTCGTTTGAAGGAGATACCGGCCCGTATCTTCTGTATACCGATGTACGCATTAAGTCCATTCTGAAAAAATATGAGGAACAGAATGGTTTACATAACGGAAGTGGTTTGCATAAAGTACAAAATGAAAGCGAAAAGAAACTCTGCATGCAGATTGCCATGTACAATGCGATGATGGAAAGCGCCTATGAAGAACTGGCTCCGCACAGAATCTGTGCATATCTTTATGATCTGGCCAATGCATTTAACGGTTTTTACCATGAAACCAAAATTCTTACAGAAGAAGATGAGGAAGTTAAAGCAGGTTACATAACGTTGTTAAAACTTGTACAGGATATTATGGAGAGCTGCATGGATGTACTTGGATTCAGTGCTCCGGAAAGAATGTAAATCACACTAATCGAATTATGTAAATTAAGTTATGTAAATGGTATTATGTAAACAATATTATGTAAACAACTTTATGTTAACAAATCTAAACGAACAATGTTGTATTAACCAAAAGTCATACATATTGATGTTATGTCAACTGAAACACATCAATACATTGATATTGAAAGAATTGTACAAAAGAAATTATGTCAACTATTATTTAAAGGATGATTTAGCAGTATCGAATTGACGGCATTATGGCAATACATTATGTCGACTAATTTAAGCCGCCTGATATAATAATCGTCGAAAAAGGAGAGAGAAAAATGGAATTTAAGAAAGTCGAGAAAGTGGATTCGGGCAAATACATCAACCGCTATAATATCACATACGAAACCACGGACGGGAAAACCAAGATTTATGAAATGATCAGCCGCGAAGACGGCATTTCCGATTTTGAAACCCTGCACGGAAAGGTTCCGGCGGATGCGGTCGTTTTGATTATGCACGATGAAAAGAAGGAAAAGATTTTGATTAACCGTGAATTCCGCTTGGCTCCCGGCATGTGGGTTTATAATTTCCCGGCTGGATTAATCGATCCCGGCGAAAATCCCGAAGAGGCGGCCGAAAGGGAACTGTGGGAAGAAACCGGACTTCATATCGACAGGGTGGAAGATGTAATTCCTCCGAGTTACAGTGCGGTCGGATTCTCCAATGAAAGGAATGTCTGCATTGTCGGCATTGCATCGGGTGAGTTTTCCGAAAGCACCTCCACATCGGAAGAAATTGCCGCAGGCTGGTATACAAAAGAGCAGGTAAAAGAACTGTTAAAGACAGAGATTTTTGCAGCCCGTACCCAGGCATACTGCTATTTATGGAGCCGGTCATGATTCGTTTAATTGCCGTGGATATGGACGGGACGCTTCTTCGAAGCGATAAAACGCTCCATCCGGATACCGCAGGTGATATAAAAAAGGCCGTGGATGCCGGAATCGAGGTCGTATACTGTTCCGGCCGGGCGGTAATCGAAGTTAAGCCGTACATAAAGGAACTTCCGTTTGTACGTTACGGAATCTGCTGCAGCGGTTCCGTGGTTTACGATTTTCTGAAAGACCGTACCATTATTACCAGGGAAATCAAAAGCGAATATGCGGTAATCATCAGCGATACCGCTAAAAAATACGACGGAATGACGCATTTTCTCGCGGTCGGTTCGACGGCATGTGCCTCACAGGTTACGCATATGGACGATTACAACATGGGCGTATATCAGCCGCTTTTTCTGAAGGTGGCGAAGAAAGTGGAAGACATGTCCGAAGAAGCGGCCGGACTTTTCAGTGTTCCGAAGGTAAATATTTACTTTAAAACTACGGAAGACCGCGGAAGGGCTTTTGAAGAATTGAAAAATCTCCCCTTATGTTTTGCGACGGTGGGCGATACCGTGCTCGAAATGACGGCTCCCGGCGTCAGCAAAGCGTTCGGGCTGAATTGTCTGGCAAATCGGCTTGGGATTTCCATGGAAGAAACGGCGGGAATCGGGGACTCCGATAACGACCGGGAGATGCTTGAAGCCGTTGCCTTCCCGGTAGCCATGGGAAATGCGGAAGAGGAAATTCTCGGGATTTCAAAGGTTGTTACGGATGACAATGACCATAACGGTGTCGGGAAAGCCGTAAATTATATAACTTCCCGGGCCTTTCCGGGGTGAGAATGCCTGCGAGGGTATTCGTTCGACGGACTTTAAAGAATAAATCGGGAGTGTAAAATGCGTTTTCGTGAACATTTCGGAATAGCAAAAGATGTGGCGGGAGAGAAGGCGGGCTTTTTTTATCTGACGGGTTCGCTTTTTCCGGATTATGTGGAGAGGCACAGAATTCACCGTTCCGATGAGACCCTTGGTTTGATAAAAAAAAGAATTTACCGGATTCAGCATACTTCAAATTCGCTTGTAAAAGACTATCTTCTCGGAACCGTTATGCATTATATGTGTGATTACTGCTGTTATTCGCACGGGGACAAATATTACGAAATGATTCATCACCGGAAGTTTGAGAATGCGGAACAGGAATATTTCCGCAAACATTCCCGGAAAAAGTATCTGATAAATGCAGAAGCGTTTTACCGGAAAAACCGGGATAAAAACAAAAAACTCAGTATTGAAAAAACGTTAAAGCGCCGGGAGAACTATATCGAAAATCTGAACAGTACGCACTGGTGGTCCGATGAAAGAATTATGAAGGCGGACTTATACTATGCGTATGCGCTTTGTTATTATATTTACCGGACGGTTTGAAGACTTTCTTTTTTTCATTTTTCCTGTTTATGTTATAATAAGGATTGTATTAAAAAAGTGAGGAGGGTTATTCTATGTTACTTGATGCGTTAAGTAAGATTAAACGTCAGTCGATTCTGACCGCCATACTTCTTATGTGCCTCGGAATCATGCTCCTGCTCTGCCCGGAAGAATACATAACGACTCTGATTATTCTCTCCGGTTACATCATGATTGTGTATGCGCTTGAGCAGACGCTGGAATTCTTAGTCAACTCCACGACCACAATGAGTTCGATTCTGTTTATTATAGCCGTGGTAGTCGGACTGGTGGGACTGGCGGTACTGATATTCCATGAGGATGTTTTAACGGTTCTTTCATGGATTTTCGGGCTTTTGCTTATGGTGGACGGAATTCACAGTATTTATTATGCCTTTACGTTTGCAAAACGCTCCGGCAGAAAAGGATGGTCGATACTGGTTATCCTTTCGTCGGTTCTGGTTGTCTGCGGTGTGGCACTGCTTACCGGATCGCTTGTTTTCACGATTTACAATTTCACCAAAATTGTGTTCCTTCTTCGGATTATCGGTTTTGCAATCCTTTTCTCGGCTCTGGTCAGCGGACTTCGCGTAATCTGGCTGTGGCCTGCAAAGAACGGTGAGGGTGATGAAAGTATCATTAAAGAAAATCCTGAAGTGGTTTCTAAAGAAAATAGTCAGGAAAACGTTGAAGAAGGAGGTGAGAAAAATGGCGAGGAATAATTCCGAAGACAGAAAAATCAATCAGCTTGCTCTTGATACGAAAGATTTAAGCGATGATTTAAAGCTTTTGCTGGATAAAGAAATCAAAGAGCATGAGAAGAGCGAAACAAAAAGATCTTCCGAGATTTTAGCCATTTTTGCCGCACATAATTATTATGCGGACGGCTGCTCGCCCGAAGAACTCCGTACAACACTCGAAGATCTGGGACCGACCTATGTTAAAATCGGTCAGATTATGTCCTCCCGTGTGGATATTCTTCCCGAATCGTTCTGTAAGGAACTGGAAAAACTACGTTCAACCGTAAAGCCTCTGGATTCGGAAGTGGCAAGAGCGGTAGTTGAGCAGGAAACGGGTAAGAAAATCGATGAACTTTTCAGTGAGTTTAAAGACAAACCGATCGGTTCCGCTTCTGTCGGTCAGGTACATTATGCGGTTTTAAAGGACGGAACGCCGGTAGTAGTAAAGGTCCAAAGACCTTTAATTGCCGATATGATGGCAAAGGATTTCGAACTTCTGCGTAAACTCGGCGGACTGGCAAACGTATTCCTGGATGACGGCGGTACCAAATCCCTTGATTTGCTCTCCACCATTGAAGAATTCGAAAAAGTAACCGCAGACGAACTCGATTTCACGGTGGAAGCCGAAATGACCAAGTTCTTTAAAGAGAACTGTATTGAAGACGAAGAGAAGATTTCCTGTCCTACGGTTATTGAAGAACTGACGACTCCGAGACTGTTTACGATGACATTCGTAAACGGTGTATCCCTGGCAAAGAAGGATTATTTAATCGAGCAGGGTGTGGATCTGAATGAAATCGGTAAAGTTCTCATTGAAAACTATGCACATCAGATTCTTGATGTCGGTGTTTTCCATGCGGATCCTCACCAGGGCAATATCATGGTTGCGGACGGCAAGCCTTACTGGATTGACTTCGGTATGATTGGACGTCTTTCTCCCAGCGATATTGATTTTATCCAGGATCTGGTTATTGCCTGCATTACGGCGGACGGGGACAAACTGGTAAAATGTATTGTCGGACTCGGTGCAACAACCGAAAAGACGAACCTTGACAAGCTGCAGGATGATGCGGTAATGATGTTCTCAAAATATGCGAATGTCACCGGTGTCAGCGATCTGGATATGACGACGCTTTTTGATGAACTGACAGGCTTAATGGATACGCATTCCATCGAACTTCCGGGCCGGTTTACCATGCTTTTCCGTTCAATTATCACCATCGAAGGTGTAATCGAAGATATCTGTCCGCAGTTAAATCTTCTGGAAATTCTGTCAGGCAAGATGACAGACAGAATGAAGTCGAAATTCAACTTAAAAGATACTCTTATCAAGACCGGAAAAGAACTGATTGATATCGGCGGCAAGTCCATTAAGATTCCGGCGTTAATCTCGGATTCCTTAGGACTTTTAAACAAAGGCAAGATGAAGGTCAATATGGAAGTGACCGGTTTGGACGGCCCGCTTGATTTAATCGGCGAATTCTGCCGGTACACGATTCTTTCCGTATTTGCCTGCGTTCTCTTCCTCGGCTCCTGTATCCTCTGTATGACGGATATGGAACCGAAGGTTGCCGGAGATGTACCGTTAATCGCTGTATTCGGCATTCTGTTCTCGATTGCGCTTGCGATTTTTGCGGTGAGAAAACTCTGGAATATGAAGAAGAATAAGAAGTAAACACCGAACAGATATTTATTAAGCAGTTAAGAATATTTGCACTTTATGAGGAATAGACGATTCGGTTTTACAGCGATTGTCTATTCCTTTTCTAAAAAGGAATGATATAGTATTTGCTAACAGGTAAACAGCATATTGCGTGATTGCAAAAAGGAGGGGAAGACATATGCCGTTTAAATTAATTATCGGAGTTATAATTGTAGTTATTGTTCTGGCCGTATTCTTTATGATTGGCTACGTAAAAGCGCCGCCCGACATGGCGTACATCATCTCCGGTATGCGAAAGAAAGCAAGGTTCGCAATAGGAAAAGCAACCATTCGCGTTCCGTTTTTCGAAAGACTGGATAAGTTAAACTTAAGACTGATTCCGATTGATGTAAAAACAAGCAATGCGGTACCCACCGCGGATTACATCAATATCAATGTAGATGCAACGGTAAACGTAAAGATTTCATCCGAACCGGATAAACTGCACCTGGCAGCGGAAAACTTCTTAAACCGCCCGACGGAATACATCGCAAGTGTGGCAAGAGAAGTGCTTGAAGGTAACGTGCGTGAGATCGTCGGTAAGATGAAACTCGAAGAGATGGTTTCCGACCGTCAGAAATTCGCGAATCTGGTAAAAGAAAACGCAGAGCCGGACTTAGCGGCCATGGGACTTGATATCATTTCCTTCAACGTTCAGAATTTTGTGGACGGGAATGAAGTAATCGAGAACCTCGGTATCGACAATATCGTAAAAATCAAAAAGGCCGCAGCCATCGCCAGAGCGGAAAGTGAAAGAGACATCAAGGTGGCACAGGCCAATGCCGACAAGGATTCCAATGACGCCAATGTAGCGGCGCAGACCGAGATTGCAAAGAAACAGAACGAACTGGCAATTAAGAGAAGCGAACTGCAGATGGATGCGGATACCAAGAAGGCTATGGCGGACGCAGCGTATGAGATCCAGAAAGAAGAGCAGCGTAAAACCATCGAGATTACAACCGCCAATGCGGATATCGCCCGTCAGGAACGTGAGATTGAATTAAAACAGAAAGCGGTAGCCGTAAAAGAGCAGGCTCTCGAAGCGGAAGTAAAGAAACAGGCGGAAGCAGACCGTTATGCCGCACAGCAGAAAGCGGACGCCGTACTGTATGAGCGTCAGAAAGAAGCCGAAGCAAAACAGTTTGAAGCTACCCGTCAGGCAGAAGCCAGAAAAGCACAGGCGGAAGCCGATCGTTTCGCCAAAGAACAGGAAGCGGCCGGTATTCGTGCCGTAGGTGAAGCGGAAGCGGCTGCCATTGCCGCAAAGGGTCTTGCGGAAGCGGAAGCGATGGAGAAGAAAGCCGAAGCGTATGCGAAATATAATAAGGCTGCCATTGCCGAAATGATGATCAAGGTTCTTCCCGATATTGCCGCAAAAGTGGCCGAGCCTCTTACCCAGATCGATAAGATTACAATTATCGGCGGCGCGGAAGGCGGATCCGGCGGTGTGGAACAGGTGGCAGGAAACGTTCCGGTTGTCATGGCCAAGGTTTTTGAAAGCATGAAGGAAGCGACCGGAATCGATATGGCATCGATTATCAACGCCGAATCCTATGAAGCAAAGGTTAACCGCAACATTAACCTTTCCGGACTGGAAGATGTGAATTTAGTCGTACAGAATCCGGAAGGCGGGACCGGAAAAACCGGACCGGAGACGGAACCGAAAGCGGATGGAACAGGGGAAACAAAATAAGCTGATACAGAAGCGTAAGCAGACGGTAAGCGAAATGACAGGTGCCGGGTACGAAAAAAAGTACCCGGTGCCTTGCTTATTTGAAAGAATATCTAAGCAGGAGCGGAAGAACAAAATAATGAATCTTTATGCCGGTATGAATATAATCCCAATTGAACAGCTGGAGGCACCGGAACTGAGTCTTTATGCACATGCGTCTGAGACGGAACTATTGCATTATTATGAGCCTTATGAGGGCGTTTTTATTGCGGAAACCGCCAATGTGATTCTGCGTGCGTTAGAGGCCGGATATGAAGTAGAAAACATGCTGGTTGAGACGAAACGTCTGGAAATCGAGGCGGGACCGGTTTTTGATAAAATAAAGGAATTATACGGGGAAGAGACATTAAATGCCATTCCGGTTTATATTGCGGAACACGAAGTGGTAAGCCGGCTTACCGGATACAATCTGGTGAGAGGGTTGTGGGCGGTGCTAAAGAGAAAACCCGTGCAGGACTTGCCCGGATTCTGCGAAGGAAAGAAACGGATTGCGGTTTTATATGATGTCGTTAATCCTACAAATGTAGGTGCAATTATCCGTTCGGCAGCAGCACTCGGAATGGACGGGGTTTTATTAACGGATCATTCCGTCAATCCGCTTACCAGAAGGTCCTCGAGAGTCAGCATGGGTACGGTATTTCAGATTCCCTGGACGGTGGTTGCCTCGACGGATCGGTTATCGGGGAATGAGGAACTTCCGGATATGCTGAAAAAACTGGGATTTAAAACGGCTTCGATGGCACTTTGCGAAAACAGTATTACGCCGGATGACGAAAGGCTTCGCAAAGAAGAGCGGCTGGCGATTTTTCTGGGAACGGAAGGAGACGGCCTGCCGGATTATATAATTGATAACACGGATTACCGTGTGATGATACCCATGAAACACGGCGTGGATTCGCTGAATGTGGCGGCTGCAAGTGCGGTGATTTTCTGGGAACTGATGAAGTAATGCTTATCCGGGGCCGGTAATAATTACAAAAAACAACAGATTGTCAAATTATAAAAATCCGATAGAAAATAAAAGGGTGTAATAATTCTTAAATTGAGATATAATCATTAAATGATTCGAAGAAAATAAAGGGATTTAGAACATTCAAAAAAACTCAGAAAAAGTAAAATGATAAACCGATAAAAATGTAAGTAAAAACCAAAGGAGAAAGAGAAAACCATGAACAGAAAAATCGTAAAGTTTTTAGCGGTTATGCTCTCGATGCTGCTTCTTGGAATCGCTGTGGCAGGATGTACGGATGCAGGTACCCCGGAAGCAATCGGTTTCACCGAACTGACGGAGGGGGAAGATGTTTTTGACGTAACGGATGCAGTACCGGAGACCGATGCAACGGTAGAAACGGACATCACGGAAGAAGAGCTGGTTGCGGAGGAAGTTTTTGCATCCTGGAACGAAGAGGCTCCGGCACTCCAGACGCTGATCGAATTCGTGGAAAGCACGACGGATGTGAATTCACCGGATTATATCCCGGTAGAGCGCCGAATTGCGGTTTTTGATATGGACGGAACCATCTATGCGGAATTATTCCCGACGTATTTTGAGTATTATGCATTTGCATGGCATGTACTGGCCGATCCGAATTTCAAAGACAAAGCAGATCAGGAGATGATTGATGTGGCAACGGAAATCCGCGAAGGCGGTCCGACACATACGTATGCTTCCGATATGGCCGTAAGACACGGAACACAGGCAGCAAGATCCTATGCAGGCATGAGCCTTCAGGATTTTAACGATTACTGCAACAGCCTCTTTATCCGTGAGGCAGACGGATTCACGGGAATGACATACGGAGAGGCCTTCTATGCGCCGATTGTTGAAGTTATTGAATACCTGCAGGATAATGACTTTGAAGTATATGTGGTAAGCGGAAGCGACCGTTATTTATGCAGAGCTTTATTCGAAGGTGTGATTGATATTCCGGATGAGCATTTCATCGGTATGGATGTCGGCCTGGAAACAAGTTCTCATCACGGTGAGGACGGCCTGAACTATGATTTTGAACCGACGGACGAACTGGTACGTACCGATGTCATGACGGTGAAAAATCTTAAAATGAATAAGGTAACCGCAATTGCCAAAGAAATCGGAAAACAGCCCGTTATTTCTTTCGGAAATACGAGCGGAGATACCAGCATGCATCTTTACACCATCAGCAACAATCCGTATAAGAGCGCGGCATTTATGCTGATTGCGGATGATGACGTTCGTGATTACGGACATCCCGAAAAGGCGGCGGATTTACGTGCACAGTGGGAAGGCTACGGATTCAACGTTATCTCCATGAAAAATGATTTTGCAACGATTTACGGTGAAGGAGTGGAAAAGACCGGAAAATTCCGCTGGACGGAAGAACTCGGAGGAACTCCCGAGGAAGATACGGCTGAGGAAGAGAATTAAAAAGATAAGCAGTCCTGAATTTTTGACTGAAACATAAAACCCGGAGGAAACTCCGGGTTTTATTGTAAAAGATTCATTTTTTCGTATAGTTTCCTGTATTTTTCTCCGATATGTTTAAAATCCTTCATGCATGCGCTTTTTCTTGCGTTTGCGGTAATCTTCCGGTTATCATGCGAAAGAACATATGGAATCAGTTTCTGAAGTTCTTTTCTTGTCCGGAACATATACGTATTTATGTTGTTTTTCAGCCAGTCGTTGTATGCGGGGATATCGCGGACAATCATCGGTGTTTCCATGGCCATTGCCTCTAATACCACAATTCCTTCGGTCTCTTCATGACTCATAAACAGAAATAAATCACAGTATTCATAGGCTTTCTTTAAATCGTCTCCGGCGATAAAACCCGGTAAATGCATGTTTTCGGGGATGTTTTCAAAGGTTCTTTTTATGCTTTCGGATCGAATGTCGGGAGTCGTATAACCAAACCAGATAAAAGCAATGCCGGGATTTTTTCGGGCTAAACTGCAGAATTCCGAAAATCCTTTCCGTTCCATGTAATGTCCGACACTCATAATGACTTTTTTATCGGACGGAATACCGTATTTATGAAAAAATGCATTTCTCGCGTCTGTATGAATTGTGATGCTTCGTTTCCAATAGTCCGTGTCGATTCCGTTAGAGATTGCTGTAATGGGTCTTTTGATTCCGTATCTTTTCAGTATTTTTTTCGAATATTCGGTCGGAGTAACAATAACATCCCCGAGACTGTAGCAGAACATAATCCATATTTTAAAAAAGGGAGCATATAAACCGGATCCGCGAAAAGAATTCATAAAATCTTCTTTCGTGGAGTGTCCGTGATAGATGACTTTTATTCCGTGCAGTCTGGCGTTTAGAGCAAGCCGGACATCTCGCGGGAAAACGGAGTTGATGTGAACAACATCCGAATTATGCAGTGATTTTTTATTGACAGAGATTCCGGGGGCGTTTTCAGCCATAAGGTTATGGATGTTAATCTGATTGGCAGTGGATTTGCCGATGCCGCTTTTTTCAATAATTTCGATATCATCTTTATAAACATATACATTCAATGGATTCTTTGACATCATAGTTTTCCGATTCATTTTTTGCGCTGATAATCAGCAATACACTTAAGATAAATTTTTTCGACGGACTGTGTAAAGGCTTTGTCGGTATATTGTTTTCCGATTGAGAGAAGGGCTTTTTGGGCGATGTTCTTTCTTAGTTCCGGATGCTTGCAAAGTTTTGATGCATATTTCAGGAATTCTGCGCGGTTATTGTAAATAAAACCGGACTCTTCATTTTTAATGATATTTTTTAAAGCCTTATCATTTCGGCAAAGAAGCGGGAGCGAAGAAGCAACGGCTTCCAGATAGGTGAGGCCCTGTGTTTCGCTTGTGGATGCGGAAACAAAAATATCAGCCGCGTGATAATACATCGGGAGATTATCGGGTTTGATGAGGCCTGTAAAAATGAACCGTTCAGGATGCCTGCTTTTGAGTGCCAGCTGCCTCAGATGACTTAAATTTGTTCCGGACCCCACCACCATCAGACGGATATTTTTTAACCGATCCGAGTCACAATATCGGATTAATTCTTCGATATTTTTTTCCTTGCCGGTTCGGCCGATAAAGAGAAAAATACATTCATTTTCGGCTATTCCGTACCTTTGGCGTATTTTATTTCTGCTTTGCGGGTTTTCTTTTGCGTATAACTCGAAATGAATTCCGGTCGGAATAATTTTAAGAGGAGTATGCATTCTGTGTATTTTTATTTCGTCATATGTTTTCTGACTGGGAACGATAAGCATGTCAAACTTTTTCGAAATGAAGCGCAGAATGGCATACATGCCTTTTTTCCCGAGAAGATAAGAGGGTGGAAGGTAGTGAAAGTAATGAGAATAATCCGTATGCCAGGTATGTACATGCGGTATCCGGGCTTTGCGGGATAAAAAGAAGGCGTATAACAGAGTAGCACCTTCCATCTGAGAATGAATGATATCCGGGTGCCACTCAAGTAACTCTTTGGTAAGTCTTCGTTTTCTCGGAAGCGTAAAACTTAATCCGGGATAGATAAAGTCGATATGAAAAGAGCCAAGACGGTAGTTTTCTTTTCCTTTTTTATCATGAAGGCTGTCGGACAATGTGAGAATTCTCACTTCATGTCCCTTTTTTTCAAGTTCCCGTTTCAGATTAAAGACCGAGGTATTCACACCGGTAACGACCGAGGTGTCAAGATCGGAGGTAATCAGAATTTTCAATGCTTTCTCTCCTGTAATCCGTATTGAAAAAGTTTTTCTTTTTCGGAATGCGCACTCATAAAAGTATTTTACTATCTGCCTAATTTACTGTAAAGTTAATTGTATGAACAGGAAGAACAGCCAAAACGAAAATGAGAATAATCATGTGTATGATCTGGGATGGCATCCGAAAGAGGTAAAAATCGGTCCGGATTATGAATTATACCAAAAAGGAATCATGTTCCGAGTTTTGAACCGGATTTTTTTGTTTCTCGAAACGAGTCTGGCGTATTTCCCAAAACGTTTTTTCTGGGGAACGAAAGTGAACGGGAAACAATATATTAAAAAAATACGATCCGGAGTTGTGGTTTCAAACCATGTATATCCACTCGATTTGATGATTATTTTATCGGCATTTTATCCGAAATCTTTATATGTGACGGTTCTTCAAAGCAATCTCGGTCTTGGACTTCTGTCAAAACTGATTCGGATTTCCGGCGGTGTTCCGATTCCGGAAAAAGGTACGGATTTTGCCCGTTTTTATGAAGAAACGCCGGAAATCATAAAAAATGGTCATAGTATTTTGTTTTATCCGGAGGCTGCCCTGATTCCATATTGCGACCATATCAGACCGCTTCATCGGGGAGCATTTCACTTTGCGTATCAGTCAACGAAATGGGTGATTCCGACCGTTATTACATTTCATAAGCCGAAGGGGTTCTACCGTTTGGTTCGAAAGAACAAGCCGTGCATACACTATACTGTTTTGAAACCGTATTATATTAAAGATTTAGGAAACCCGAAGAGTTCCGTTGAAAAAGCATGGAAAGATGTGGAAAAAATCATGTCGGATTATTTTGTAAAAAACAGTGATTATTATTATGACAAAAACGGAAAAAGAAACAGTACGCCAATGCCATATAATCGTTTTCTAAAATAGGCAGTTATGTTATACTCAAAGTAGATGCGACCGGTTGTTTTTTTCGTGAAAAGGGGGGGTTTATATGTTTTGTACACAGTGCGGATCACAGATTGAAGATAATGCGAAATTCTGTTCAAAATGCGGAGCAAGAGTAGGTGGTGCACCGGTACAGCCGCAGCCACAGCAGACTTCGGCACAGCAGCCGGTACAACAGCCGGTACAGCAGCAAACGCAGGGATATGTTCATACTCAGCCTCAACCTCAGCAGGTTGTTTATGTACAGCCACAGGTACAACCGCAGCCGCAGGCTCAGCAGGGATATGTTCAGACCCAGCCTCAACCTCAGCAGGTTGTTTATGTACAGCCACAGGTACAACCACAGCAACAGCAACAGCCTCAGCAGCCGTATGTACAGCCGCCGGTACAACCTCAGCCGCAGGGTCAGCCACAGCAGACGTATGCTCAGCCACAACCACAACCACAGCCACAACCTCAGGCAGTTGTGCAGCCTCAGGTTCAGACCGATGCGAAGGGAACGGCAGCTACACCGGCTCCGAAAAAGAAAAAGAAGAGCCCCGTGGCCGGAATCATAATCGGTGTCATCGCTGCAGCAGTGGTGTTTGCAGTATTGATTGTCGTTGTTGTTAAGTCCGGAATATTAAAGAGTCCGAAGAAAGCATTTGCGGAAAACACGGTAGGTGTTTTTGAAAACATAAACAAAGAACTTCCGAACATCGGAATGTCACCGGCGGAGTCTATCCTTCATCTTACCGTTGATGATACGAAGGATTCGCATACCACGACGACCACGACTTCATTTTATTCGGATAATGAAGAAGCCGCGGCTTATGAAAGTCTGGAACTTGTGCAGTCTTACAGTTATGATGCGGAAAGCGGAAATGCCGCATACGATTTTTCCGTTACATCCGGAGGTTCGGCAGCCGGAACGGGCGCAATCTATTTTGACGGAAATGAATTCATCTTTTCGCCGATGGGAGCGTCATCTCCCATGGTGCGCTATACGCTGGATGATGATGCTGTAAGCAATTATAAAAAATTAAGTGCGATTGACCGGTATGCACTTATGATTCAGGGACAGTCCAAAGAGAATGAAACGGACTGGAATGAAGCTTTAAAGAATTTTACTTCGTATGCCGTAAAAGATATTGATAAAAAAAGTTTTACCAAATCCAAAGAAGATATTCAGATTTTTGGAAAAATCGTAAGCAGTAAGGTAATCAGCGTGGATGTCGAGAATGATGAAGCCATGAATCTGATTAACGGTGTAAGTGATTTGGTTTATTCCAGTGTGGAAGACGAAGAGCAGAGGGAAAAAATCGGTCTCTTTAAGGACCTTTGTGACAATTACGAACAAAATGGCGGAAGTCTTCATATGACCATGAAAACATATACTTACAAGAATAAACCGGTCATTGTAAGAATGGAAGCCGAGTTATCCGGTGAACCCTATATTTATGAAATCGGTTATTATGAAAAAGGGAAAGAAAAGGAACTGAATGTAAGCAGTACGGCCAATGGCAAAACAACAAAATATGAAGACAGTGTTATTTCGGCCGGCATCGGACAGTATCAGTACACAACCAAATATGATGACGGTGACAGCTCACTGTTAATCGAGAAAAAAGGATATATTCTCGGAAACAGCAGGGAAGTAAACGGAACAATAGAATATACTTCAAAAGACGGAATCGGTGACGGAACAATTCCCATGCAGAATGACGCCATTACCGGAACCATTAATGAAACCATTCTGATGGGGAATGGAGAGATGATTACAACTATCGAAAACGGTCCGCAGTCTGTGACCATAACCACGGAAGTGAAGAGAGAGAGCCTTCAGTCCGGCAAAATCACACTGCCGATGTTTTTGGAGGAGTCCGGAGTGGACTGCGCTACTTTGGATGAACTGAAACAAGCCGTGAAAATCAAAGAAGAAGAAAGTATTCCTGCCGTAAATAATTCGCTGACCAGACTCGGGCAGGTATATGCACTTATGACCAGAAACGGTTTGATGGAGAGTCTGCAATGATTGAAGCGAGGAATCTTGTAAAAAAATACGGGAGTTTTATCGCGGTAAATCATTTGTCTTTATCCCTTAGTACAGGGGAAACCGTGGTTTTATTAGGACCGAACGGGAGTGGTAAAAGCACTCTTCTCGGAATGCTTTCCCTGACTTCAAAACCGGACGAGGGTGAGGTTACGGTTGACGGCCTGTCTGGGAAAAATGCGAAGAAGAAAATTGCTTTTGCCCCGCAGGAGATAGTCCTTTTTGAAGAACTGACCACGATGGAAAATCTGCTTTCCTGGTCCACATTAAAAGGGAAGGAAGCAAAGGAAAGAGCGGAATATCTGATCTCGGAACTGGATATGGACAGTTTTAAAAAGAAGAGGGTGGACCGCCTTTCGGGAGGCCAGAGAAGGAGGGTGAACCTTGCGGTTGCCCTGATGGGAAATTATGATTATATTCTGATGGACGAGCCGCTTGCCGGAATTGACGACTATGGCGGAAAATGCATCAAAAATCTTTTGGAAACAGAAAAAGAGAAAGGAAGGGGAATTCTTTTTACGGAACACAACCCGACCATTCTTTTGCCACTCATGGACCGGAAACTGACAATTGACGGAGGTTGTTTTGTTTCGTGAATCCGTTTTCTTTTCTAATTTATGATATCAAAAGACTGTTTGGTCACGGAAAGACGGCAATTCTTGCGATATTCTCTCCGGTTCTTATTTTGTTGCTTTTCGCTACATTCCTTGCGCCGATGCTTTCGGCAGGAGAAGGAACAAAAATTACCTGTGCATTTTTAAATGAAGATGAAACGGAATCGGTCAAAACATTGATGGATCTTATTATCGGTGCCGAGATCGATGAGGGTGCCGGTGCTGTTTATCCGGTAAAGGATATTGCCACCGGGAAAAAGGTTGTGGAAGACGAAAAAGTCTCCGCCTTTTTTTATATCCCGCCGAACATGTATGAAGATACCATGAACGGGGAAATGGTAGATCTGGATTTTTATTATTCACAGGCGCATGCATTTGAGTCGCTGATCTTTTATTCGACCGTAAACAGCAGCATGTCCGTATTCGGGCAGGGAATCCGCATGGTATATATTGCCGGTGCGATTGCTTTGGATCACGGAGTTCCGAAGGAGGAGATCCTGAGGCTGTGGAACGAAGGTTCGGAGCAACTGTTTCAAATCTATATGAATCGCGGAAAAATTATCGGAAGCAGCGGTATTTTCCTTCCCGGAGGGGATTATCCGCTCCGTTTTGCGATTGCAATTCTTTTTACAATTTGTTCTTACTGCGTGTCATTTCCAATTATATATCTGACGAATTCGGATGTTTCCGTGCTATACCGGAAGCGTAATATTCCAACGGAAAAACTCGTTGGGTATTATTTTGCAAGGTTATTATCGGGTGCGGTTTTGATTCTGTGTACATTTGCAATTATGTATCCTGTAGCACGCGTAATCCGAAATATCCGGTTTCAATTTGCACTTTCGGTATTACCGGCAGTTATTCTTACGGCATTTGTTTTTTCCGCGTTGGGAATCTTTCTCGGAAGCGTATTTAAAAAGGGACAATCATCTTTGTGGGCCGGTTTGTATTTCGGATTTTTTTCCGTGATGAGCGTTCTGTTGTTAACCAAAAGCCCCGGTCTTCCGAAAATAGTTTCTTTCCTGATACGGATTTCCCCGTTTCGGGCATGTGTCAGTATCTTTTCCAATGCGCTGTTCCAGAACATGACAGAACGATATACGGTCGATATGCTGATTCTTTTTGCTGCCTTTTTCATCTTTGCAGCACTGAGCTTTGTTTTTTATGTGCGAAGGGGGAGCAGGGGATGAATTATGCTGCGATTTTTAAGGGAAGAGCAAGAGCAATCTTTATGGATTTTTCTTCTCTTGCGGTTATGGCGATAGTTATTATTGCCTGTATTTACGCGGCTAAAGCGGGAGATGTAAAAAGTGCCTCCGAATTGCCTGTTGCCGTCGTGAATTCAGATGAAGGGGAACTGGGAGAGAAACTTGTCGATATTCTTTTGGAGGAAGAGGCATATGCTTTTTACCGTACCACGGAAGAAGACGGAATGAATGCCATTGCAAGAAGTAAAGCACAGGGCATGGTTATTATAAGGCCGGATTTTACAAAGAAGATTATGGCAGAGGATATTGATTCATTGGTGGATGTAACTGTCATGTCGGATAGTTATGAATTTGTCAACTTCACGGAATATGTTATCAATGATGCAATGAAGGTTTGGCTGGAAATGTACGGGGAAAATCAGTTACGAGAGTTTTCTGACGTGGATGAGGAGGATATTCGTTCGTTTCATGAGGAAACAACCGCAGTTTGGAACGGAGATTCCCTGATTCATATCGTGCCGTATCTGATTGGGGAAAAAGTGGAAGAGGCGCAAGAAGAGAAGTCTTATTCCGGAATTCGCTGGTATGCGGCGCTTTCGCTGTTTTATTTGATGTTAAGCGGAATCTGGATGTGCGATTACGGAAGCGGCCGGTTATTAAAGCGTGCTCTTGGCAAAAATGCGAATATCGCAATCTTATTTTTTGTACAGTCTCTTCCCGGCCTTTGCATTACAACCGTCGGTCTGATTCCGGTCATCATTGCCGAAAGCACAATAAAGAATCCATTTTCGATACTGATTGCGTATATGATTTATAGTATCGGTGCATCCGGCATGGCACTGGTATTCTGTTCTCTGGCTGGAAAATTATCGAATCTTGTTCTTGTGGCACCGGTTGTATCCATGGCAGCATCTCTGATGTCGGGGCTTTTATGCAAACTTCCCGAATGGGCAGGCTTCTGGGAAGCAGCTTCCCTTATTTTCCCGGGACGCTGGTTTTACAGAGCAGCATACGGGCAGCCGTTTCTCATCGGATCCATACTGATTGCGGCTGGCTGGTTCGCAGCAGGACTACTGGTTTCGTGGTTGCTGGCTGTCATTAAGAAGAAGTAGCAGAGGAGGATTTGAACTTCAGAACTTCGAAGAGAAAAAAAGAGAGCCCAATGGACTCTCTTTTCTTTGCTAGCGAGAGGGGGATTTGAACCCTCGACACCGCGGGTATGAACCGCGTGCTCTAGCCAACTGAGCTATCTCGCCGTGGGGCCTATAGGGCTCGAACCTATGACCCTCTGCTTGTAAGGCAGATGCTCTCCCAGCTGAGCTAAGACCCCTAAAAATAACGACTTAATTAATATACAAAAATAATAAGACGGTGTCAAGTTATTTTTGCTTAAAAGCAGTATTTTTTCGGAAGAATATACAGAAAATCAGTATATTCCGCCGATTCCGTTATCACTGTCAATCGTATTCATATTGTAAAGAATCAGTACATCACTAATTTCAGGATGTTCGTTGATGAATTTGGACACGCCGCCCTTGTAATAACGCGTATCGAATACATAAACCGTATGATAATGATTTAAAAGGAACGGAATCATGCTGTTTGCGTAGCTGTCCTTCACAACGGCAATGGCACCGTCTGGGACTGCATCGTTGGTAATTGTTGCCATTGGATGAATATTGTTTAAGAAATATGAATACTGGTCTTTTTCGGACAGATATTCGGGATTATAGGGGGTATCGAAAGTTTCATCCAAATCAGAATATTGAACCGCTAATTTCCAGTCCGGATGGGAGTAGGAAACAATGGTATCGCTTCCGAAATACGGATCGTTCAGTTTGGAATAAATGGTACCTTTAAAGTTTGTGGAAACGACGGTTTCGTCATATTCGTCCAAAGGAACAGGAGTAAGGCCCGCTTCCTTACAGAAGGCCAGATAGCCGATATAAGCGCCGTACGTTGTCCAGTGATGGTCCGTGCGGTAGAAGAGTCTCTGATTTGACTTATCGGTTTCGGATGCGGTGTTCGAATTATTGCCCTGTTTTGAGGAATCGGCAGCGGCAAGGAGATGATCCGATACATCGACCGTATGGAGTTTGTCCGGAACGGAAGAGTAAATCTGCCTGATAACCGATAACTGGTCAGGATTGTTATTCTTTATTTGTTTGTTTTGGTCGACAGAAGCTGAGTCAGCGATGGAAGAGGATAACTTGTCGGCATCCGGCGAATACTTCGGAAGCAGATTCGAATAAACCGTTACCGCGGTCGGAACAAGCATTAAATAGCAGTCTGCGTTTTCGGTATTCTCCGCAAGTTTGCCAAACTGCGTGTATTGTTTTTCGACATTTTCACCGCCGTTATATTCCTCAATTAACAATCCGTCTTTGGCAAGATACACTTTATTGATATCACGCCTTCCGCTGATCCGTTCCGTTTCGGTAATGATGGTTAAAAAGCCGTTTCTTAAAGGAAAATGATCCGCGGCATAAGTATTTAAAGTTTTGGTAAAAGTACCGTTTTTGATATTTTCGAAAGTTAAGGACGGAAAAGCGGAAAGGGTGCGGTTTTCGCTTTCCGAAAAATCCTTTTTCGGAAGAATTAAGAATACAATTCCGAAGCAAAGAATCACGAGGCATACGAAGTAAACCGCAATCCGGTCGGTTATGCGGACTTTTAAAGGAGCCTGATTTACTTCCTGTTTTGTTTTTTCGGTTTCTGATAATGTCATTCTTTGCTACAAATCCTGTTTTGTGTAATTAATGTATTTTAATTCGATTCTGTTTTATTTCCAGTTTAAGTTCTTTTCTTTTAAAATTTTGTCAGAACCGGAAATACAAAAACGGATTATACGTATCTCTTACAAGGCTTGCCACCGCTACGAAAAAGAGTGCAACCAGAAGCACGGCACCGCATGCCGATGCGGCATTCTGCCATACCGCTTTTTGCGAGGACAGTTTCTGTTTTATCCATGGATAAAGCGGGAACGCAAGTGCAACGGCTATGAGCAAAAACGGCAGATAATTTCCGGCAAACCATATAAATTCCGTGCTGAAGAAAGGTGTTCCGGCAACGGGAATCAGATGTGAAAAATACCGGCCCATTTCGCCTAAATTTTCGAATGTAAAAATTCCAAAGCCGAAGACAACGATAACAATTGCATACAAATGCTGAACGAACTTCGGTGCTTTCTTTAAGGCGTTTCCCCAGACGTATTTCTCCAGTGTCAGAAGAACCCCGTGATAGAGTCCCCAGAGCACATAATTCCATGAAGCTCCGTGCCACAAACCGGTTAAAAACCATACGACAAACATATTCCGAAGATGCTTCGGAACCGAGACGCGGTTTCCACCGAGAGGAATATAGATGTAGTCGCGAAACCAGGTGGACAGCGAGATATGCCAGCGGCGCCAGAAATCCGTAATGGAAGTGGCACACAGAGGATAGTTGAAGTTTTCGGGAAAATGGAAACCGAGCATCTGCCCGAGTCCGATAGCCATATCGCTGTAGGCACTGAAATCATAATAAAGCTGAAGAGTAAAGCATAATAATCCGAGCCATGCCGTAACCGTGCTTATGTTTTCCGCACCGCGAATGGAGTCCCACAGGGCACCGATCTGGTTCGCGATTAAGATTTTTCTCATCAGTCCCATTAAGAAACGCTTAAAGCCGAGTACGAATCCGCTTTCTTTGATTTCACGCTTGTGGAGTTCTTCCTGTACGGTGGAGAAGCGCACGATGGGACCCGCGATTAACTGCGGGAACATGGAAACATAGGTCAGATATGTAAAATAGTTACGCTCTGCCTTTACTCGTTTCTTATATACATCGATGGAATAACTCATGGTCTGGAATGTGTAGAAACTGATGCCGATCGGAAGGGCAATGCCCGGAAGTTCGGCGTTAAAAGGCGTAATATGATTAAAGATTCCGACGGCAAAATCCGCATATTTGAAAAATGCCAGAAGCGACAGATTAATGCCGATGGCCGTGAATAAGAAAATTCTTCTGCGAAGAGTGGTGGTTCCGAATTTTTCCAGTAAAATACCGTCTAAATAATCCACGAATGCCGAAAAAAGCATCAAAAGAATATATACCGGCTCGCCCCATGCATAAAAAACAAGACTAAAAACCAATAAAACATAGTTTTTGGCCTTGAAGGGGAAAAGATAATATAAAATTAAAAATGCCGGTAAAAAGAAAAACAAAAACGGCAGACTACTGAAAACCATACATTACCTGCCGGATAAAGAATCCGTAATAATCTTTTCGATTCCCGATGCGTCCGGTGAAATCACCAGATAAAGCACATTGCCGTCTTTCTTAACAGAAGCGGCCTTAATCATATCGGCCTGATCGGGAAGGTAGGAGAGCATTTCCGGGGAGGAAAGCTGTCCCAAAACAGCATCTAATTTTTCTTCGATTTCGGGAATGTTGTCTTCGGAAGCAACTTCCAGAATGATGACACGGTCCGCATGTACTTCGTCCGCTTCGGCAAAAACGTAATTGGAAAGCATGGAAGCATCGATTCCGTAATAATTCATCAGCCAGTCGTCATCCGCTTCGTACATGGAGTCGGGAAGTGTGTAGGAAGACTGAATTTTAGCATATATTTCCGAAGGGGTTGCGGCAGCGTTTTCCGTTCCGGTACCGTCTTCGGAAGTACCTGTTGAAGGTGTATCGATAACGGTTACGGAAGAGGGTTCCGACGTTGCCGGTTTATTTGAACTTGTACATCCGGCAAGTGCTGCTGCCGAAAGAATTGCGAGTGTTATTATAATTGTCTTTTTCATGTTATTCTCCAGATTTTATAATTTCGTTTTTCTTGATTGTATTCGCTTTTCATTCGTTATATTGTGTTTTCCGCTGAATTGCTGTCCTGAGCATTATTTCCGTTGTCGGCAGGTTCCGCCGTTCCTTCCGTATTATCGCCGGTTCCGTCACTTGCAGCAGCACCGGAAGAAATCATCATGTTCTGAAGCGGAGTATCGTTAAATCCCAAACGGTCCGCTGCATAGCGGATTAACATCAGCCGCCATACATCATAAGCGGACATGGTTTCATGAAGAAAACCGTCGCTGCAGTACTCCGGCGCAAGATTGCCCGCACCGTCGGAGAGGATGTTGGCCATATCGATATAACCGACGTTATTCTGTGCCGCCATATCCCGGACGGATGCATTGAAAGCGGCAAGATTATCGTTATTCAAACCGCCTTTGCCGCAGTCTTTTAATGTATAGGTTGCACTGATAATCGTAATATCGGCGTCCGGAGAGTATTCGCGGATTTTGGCAATTAACTGCGGATATAAATCCAGAGCCTCCTGCATGCCGATGCCGACATCGTTGATGCCGTAGAAGAGGAATACGCGGTTGGCCCCCATCATCTGAATGGATTCCCAGACCGGATACTGCTGTCCCTGATACAAAGGATGCACACTCTGATCGCTGACCGGCCAGAATGAGTTGTGAAGCGAAAGTGAGCCGGCAGCTAAGAAGTTCATCTGATGAATCAAAGGATCTTCACTTTTGGCTGCATAGTTTCTGAAACCGAGTAAAACCGAATCCCCGACAAAAACCGAATTGGAGTAGAAGTCGTTGATTGCCGCCATCTGCTCATCGGTATACTGCATGCTGTTTAAAACCGCCATATTATCGGCAATTGCCTGGGCGCGCGCGGTGTTGTCTGCCGGCGGTGCCTGTTCGTAGGATGAATCTTTCGAAGAATCATTTTCGATTGCAAGATCGGAGGATTCTTCCGAAGGTTCTTCCGAAACGGCTTCCGGCATAAAACGGTCGGTAAAATCGACAATCCGGACTTCCGGTTTTGTCTCTTCCGAGGCGGTAATTTCCGATGTATTTATTTTCGAATTTTCCGGCACTTCCTTACAGCCGCAAAGGCCGAAAGCAATCAGTACCGAAAAAAGAAGGATGATTCCGCTTTTATGTTTCATCTGCTGTCTCCGAGGGCTATGCGATATGCCTCTGCCGGCATTCATAACCCGTTCTTTTTATTCCCCTTCAATACAACCTCACAAAAAAGCATCATCTATTATACTCTATCCGTTTTCAAAAAACAACCGTACCGATTTTAAATCGGAACTTGCAAATAGTGAGTCTTCGGGTGTAAAATATTTTGTATTTACAAAGCACGCGTTCATAACCGGGAGGCGAAAGTGAATGCGTACCGGTTATTTAAATATCCTGCCGGATAAAGGAAAAGGCGGGCTGAAAGGAGATTAGAAGGATGAGTAAGAACATTGACTGGGCAAATTTGGGATTTGGCTACATCGAGACCGATTATCGTTATGTTTCCAAATTCAAAGACGGAAAGTGGGACGAAGGAGCGCTTATTACCGATGCAAATATCGTGCTTAATGAGTGCGCATGCGTTTTCCAGTATTCACAGTCCTGTTTTGAAGGACTGAAGGCATATTATACGAAGGAAGGAAAAATCGTATGTTTCCGTCCGGACATGAATGCGGAGCGTATGTATGATTCCGCCATCCGCCTTGAAATGCCGCCTTTCCCGAAGGAGCAGTTTATGGATGCGGTTAAGAAGGTTGTTGCTGCAAACAAAGAATTCGTTCCTCCTTACGGAACCGGCGCAAGCCTTTATTTAAGACCGTTCATGATCGGAACCAATTCCGTTATCGGTGTTAAGCCTGCGGAAGAATATGAATTCAGAATTCTGGTTACACCCGTAGGACCTTATTTCAAGGGCGGTGCAAAGCCGATTTCCATCAAGGTTTCGGATTATGACCGTGCGGCCCCGAACGGAACCGGAAATATCAAGGCAGGTCTTAACTATGCAATGAGCTTATATCCGATTCAGTTAGCACATAAAGAAGGATTTGCGGAGAATATGTACTTAGATCCGAAGACCCGTACAAAGGTCGAGGAGACCGGCGGTGCAAACTTCATCTTTATTACGAAGGACGGCACACTTGTTACTCCGAAGTCGGACAGCATTTTACCTTCCATCACCAGAAGAAGCATCTGCTACGTAGCGGAGCATTATCTCGGAATGAAGGTTGAGCACAGAGAGGTTCTCTTCGAAGAAGTAAAGGACTTTGCGGAATGCGGACTTTGCGGAACCGCAGCGGTTGTATCTCCGGTAGGCCACATTTTCGATCACGGAAAAGACATCTAGTTCCCGAGCGGAATGGAAGAGATGGGACCATGGACAAAGAAGATTTACGATACCTTAACCGGCATCCAGAGATGCGAAATCGAAGCACCCGAAGGATGGATTGTGGAAATCGAATAGTATTTATATGGGTGATATTTAGGGGTGACAGGCACTTTTGTTTCAAAAGTGCCTGTCACCCTTTTTAATACCCTTTTTTCTTTATTTTTCCCCTGTTTTTTGGTATAATTATCTAATATGTAAACTGTGTTGTCTTATCCGGAAATGCAAATATCGGAATAGTGCGCGACTGAAGCGAAACAAGGGAGAAAACGAAAACATGAGCAAACGAATCAAACTTACCAATCAGGAGAATAACGATGTCCAGATGTCGCCGTTAATGAAGGCGGTCAAATCGATTCATTCGGTTTCTTCTTCGGGAGATTCCATCGATTTGGAAGACATCAAGAAGCAGCGTTCCAGCCAGGATTTATTCGGCAGCATATCCACGCTGTCAAAGGATATTGTGGTACAGGAACTGTCTCCCCGCGGAATTCCCGCCGAGTGGGTTTTTCCGGAATTCAAGCATGACAAGGACCGTGTGGTTTTCTACTGTCACGGCGGCGGTTATACCTGCGGCAGTTTAAAATATGCCAGAGTCATCGCATCGAAACTTGCGGTGCATACCGGCATCCCCGTTATGAGTTTTGAATATTCCTTAGCGCCGGAACATCCTTATCCGGCTGCACTCGAAGATGCGCTGGTAATCTGGAATTACATTATGCAGCTCGGATTCGGAGCAAGGGAAGTAATTTTGGTCGGCGATTCCGCCGGCGGAAATCTGGCGCTTGAACTGATTTTAAAACTGAAATCCCAGAAAAGAATTCTGCCGAAAGGCCTGGTTTTAATGAGCCCGTGGACCGATATGACCATGTCCGGGGAAACTTACGAAACCTGCAAGGACATCGATCCTCTTTTGACGAAAGAGTATATCCAGACCTGCCGGTATTCATTCGTGGGATTAAACGAAAAGTACAACGAAGAAGAGACCAAAATAAAAATCGATGAAGCGGACCTTGATTATGCCAATCCGGATTTCAGTCCTCTTTTTGCGGATCTGGAAGGCTTCCCGCCTACCCTGATTCAGGTCGGCTCCAATGAAATTTTAAAATCCGATTCCATCCGTCTTTATGAAAAACTCTTAAGCCTCGGCGTACAGGCGGTTTTGGAAGAATATGATGACGCATGGCACGTTTTTCAGATGATGCCGCTTAAAAAAGCGGTGATTGCGATGGATTCCATCGGCAGATTTGTAGACGGATTATTCTAAATTAACAGGAACGATAATGGCACAGGATACATGGTACAGAGTTGATAATGTGGCAAAGGTTTTTCTGGCAAGCGTAAACGATCGCGACCCCAGAACTTTTCGCATGACATGTACACTGAAAGAAGAAATCGATGAAGAGACGCTTAAGAAGGCTGTGAATCTTTCCGTCGGGGAGAGACCGCAGTACCAGGTCACCATTCTGAGGGGATTTTTCTGGCATTACATGGAACATACGGATGCCGAGCCTGTGGTGGAAGAAGAGCATGACCGCATCTGTGCGAATCTGATTGATGAAAGTTCGTTCGGAAAGCTGCATTACCGTGTGACCTATTATCATAACCGGATTAATTTGGAAGTTTCCCATGCAATAGCGGACGGAAACGGTGCACTGGAATTCTTAAATCTGATTGTCGAAAAATATTTAAAAATCAAACACCCGGACGAACTCGGAAATCTTTCCATGTCGACGGGAACTTCGGAAGCTGATTTGTCGCAGGACAGTTTCCGGCAGTTTTATTCGAAGAAAAAAAGAAAGGGAAAAAAGCAGAAGAGGAAGAAAGCCTATCATATCAAGGGAATGAAACATCCTTACAACCAGACGCAGTTTCTGGAAGTGCATATGCCGGTAAAGGACGTTCTTTCGAAAGCAAAAGAAATGAATGTAACTTTAACTACATATGTAGGTACATCGCTGATGATGGCTATTTATAAGGATATGCCCCTGCTTTCCCGGACGAAACCCATAACCTTAAGCATGCCGGTAAATCTTCGGAATTATTATCCTTCGAATACCGCAAGAAACTTCTTTAATTCGGTTTTTGTCAGTCACATTTTTAAAAATGATGATACGTTTGAAAGCGTTGCCGAAAAGTTTCAGGAGGATTTAAAGAAGGAGCTGACACCGGAAGCGGTAGCCGAGAGAATGTATGATTACGAGAAACTCGAACGTCTTCTTTTTATCCGCATGGTACCGCTTTTTATCAAGAACCCGGTGGTAAATGCGTTTAACCGCCGTTCCGTAAGAAGGGTGACCGCGGTTTTGTCAAACCTCGGTAAACTTCCGATTCCGCCGGAAGTCAGCGACTATGTGGAATCGTACAATGCGTTCTGCTCAACCTCGAGTCTGTTTGTGGTAATCAGTTCCTATAAGGATGAACTGGTGATGGGAATCAGCAGCGCATACCGCAATACGCAGGTTTTAAGGGATTTTCTTAAATCCTTTTCGGATAACGGAATCGAAACCACGGTTTATTCGACGGAGTTAATTGAATAAAAATAGTTTACATAATATTATTTGATTTACATAAAACATATAGTTTACATAAAACAGAATGGAATAAAGATAAGTGAAAACATGCCAGCATTGCAAAATGAATATCGGCGGTAATTTAGAGAAATGCCCCCTATGTCAGAATGCTTTAACCGGAGAGGGCGAGAGGGATTACTGGCCGAAAATAACCCTGAACACAAAAAGGACGAAGGCATATAAAATCGTGCTTTTTGCGGCTATTTCCGTGTGCATTGTGACGCTGGCCATGGATTTTCTGTTCTTAAAGGTGGAACACGTATCCTTCAGCCCGATTGTGGTAGCGTGGATTCTGGTGACCGGATGGATTTTGGAGTCGACCATCAAGAAGCATTACAATCTGTTAAAGACCATGTTTGTTTCAATGATTACGATTTGTGTGCTTTGCCAGATTACGGAAATTTATATTCATTATGCGTGGGATGTTCCGTACCTCGGAATTACGGCCGGATGGATTGTTCCGATTCTGTGCTCCGTCAATATGGTGGCGAATTTTGTTTTGTCCTTTGTGGACAAGCAGTTTACGGATCATTCGTTAATTTATATGTTTTTGAATATTTTAGTCGGGGTGCTTCCCTGGATTGCACTGTTCTTTTATCAGGGAATGCCGCCCCTTACATGGTCGGTTTGTCTCGTGATTAACTGTCTGGCTTTCGTGGCGCTCTTTGTATTTAAGGGAAAAATCGCCATAGAGGAATTTAAGAAAAGATTCCATGTGTAAGCATTAAGAGAAAACCATTCTGACGAATAAAGGATGAAACTTATGGCTAAGAAAACGGATACGGAAAGTAATAAACGATTTGATTTCAGATTCTATGGCTGCTGTTTTATTTTCATCTATGTTTTTTTGCTGCTTTTTGCCATTATTCTTTTTAGGAACAGCGCGGGATTTGACGAAACGGAAACACCATTCGAAGAAGGCTGGACATATGAAGACGGCTCTGAGGCAAATCTTGGCAGCTTACGAGGCGGGAAAAACGTAAAAATTTCACATCCGATTGACTCCGAAATTCTTTCCGACGATGCCCTTTGCTTTGAAAGCAAAAATATCTATTTTTCCGTTTATCTGGATGACGAAATGATTTACGATTATCGCCCGGCTCCTCCGAGGCTGTTCGGCAGATCGTACGGAATTTTTCCGCATACCGTCATGATTCCGTCCATGGAAGGAGAGGCTGTAATCACGATTGCTGTAGACAGCCTGTATGATAAAACGGCAGGTTTTATCGATGATATCAAACTGTGCAATTCCACATCGTATCTCCTTGAAAAAATGCAGGGTTCCGCGGCGGAATTTCTGCTTTGCTTAGGTGTGTTTTCACTCGGCGTGGTGCTTTTTATCATCGGTATGGTCGGTAAATATTACGGGGACAAGAGATACGAAATTATCAGTCTGGGAACCATAGCAATTGTTTATTCCATGTGGATTTCCACGGTTTCACCGATTTTTGCCATGATTACCAATGCACCGGTTCTTGTGCATTTCATGAATTACATGACGTTAATATTTATGCCGCTTCCGCTCATTATTTTCGGAACGTATTTAATGCGGAACAAGGAATCGAGACTGCCGAGATACTTTGCTGTTTTGGTTGCCGTTAATTTCGTGTTTTCCATTGTCAGCAATATTGTTGGATTTAAGGATTATCATGAGCTGTTGTGGATTTCCCATGCCAACCTGATTTTGGAAGTTGTCGGAACGATTTATCTTTTTATCCGCGGAATCGTTTTAAAGAAAATTCCGAAATGGGTCATTATTACCATCGTCGTTACCGTGTTCGGTCCTTTTGCCATCGGAATTGCGGAACTGATCCGCTACCGGTTAAGTCCCGGACAGTATGACACCACGTCGCTTTATAAATATACGCTGTTTTTGTTTATCCTCATTTACGGAGTGTATGAATTCATCAGCATCTCCGAGATGAGTAAGAAAAGCCAGTATGCGGAGATTATGGAGAAAATCGCTTATACGGACAGCATGACCGGGCTTTTGAACCGTTCGGCTTTTAATAACGAAACAGAAGCGGCAAAGAAAGGCACGGATATTTATACCATTGTTGTCATGGATATGAACCACTTAAAACTCGTTAACGACAAAATGGGTCATTTGATGGGAGATGAATACATTATCACCATCGGTGAAATCATCCGTGAGGCATATGGGAAAAACGGAAAGTGTTTCAGAATCGGCGGGGATGAATTTTTCGCCATGACGAAGAAGCGGATTGCGGACAGGGAGTTTCAGGATATTATCGGCCGGATGAACGTGGCAATTGAGAAATACAATCAGGACAATAAGGATAAGAAACACGAATATCCTTTAAGCATTGCCATCGGATTCGTCGAATACAATCCGGTAAAAATGACGTTTGAAGAAGCTTTCCATCTTGCGGATGAAAATATGTACGAGCAGAAAAAGACCATGCGGATGGAAGTGAAGTAAGGACCGTATAAAGGAAATAAACCGGTTAAAATCGGCGGGATTATGCGGACAAAAGAGGAAGCAAAATAAGAATTGACAAAAAAAGATAAGCGGAATATAATGACATTGTTAAAAAAATAACAAAGTCATTTATGGTTATATGCAGACAACGATTCAAAGGCTGTCTGCTGAAATAAAATTAAAGGAGGTCACGAAATGGCAGAGAAGAAAGAGAAAATCGTTGACAGCGTCGAAAGCCTGGAGAAAGCGTTAAAGGAGCTTAAGAAGGCGCAGAAAGTGTTTGCGACATACTCGCAGGAGCAGGTGGATGCGATTTTTAAGGCAGCCGCAGTTGCCGCAAACCAGGCAAGAATTCCTCTTGCAAAAATGGCGGTGGAAGAGACCGGAATGGGAGTTGTCGAAGACAAGGTAATTAAGAACCATTACGCTGCCGAGTACATTTACAATAAATACAAAGACTGTGTTACCTGCGGTGTTGTAGAGGAAGACAAGGCGTTCGGCATTCGTAAAATCGCAGAGCCGATCGGTGTGATTGCAGCGGTTATTCCGACTACGAACCCGACCTCCACGGCGATTTTTAAAACGCTGATTGCATTAAAAACCAGAAATGCGATTATCATTTCCCCGCATCCCCGTGCAAAGAAATCCACGATTGCGGCGGCAAAGGTTGTGCTGGATGCGGCCGTTGCGGCAGGTGCACCGGAAGGCATTATCCGCTGGATTGACGTGCCTTCGCTTGACATGACCACACTGGTTATGAAGGAAGCCGATATCATTCTTGCTACCGGCGGTCCCGGCATGGTAAAGAGTGCATATTCATCCGGAAAACCCGCCATCGGTGTAGGCGCCGGAAATACGCCTGCCATTATCGATGATTCCGCAGATGTGGTTTTGGCGGTTAACTCCATTATCCATTCGAAGACTTTTGATAACGGTATGATCTGTGCTTCCGAGCAGAGCACCATCGTTCTCGATAAAGTATATGATGCGGTAAAAGAAGAATTCAAAAACCGCGGATGCTATTTCTTAAAGCCTTCCGAGACCGAGAAGGTTCGTAAAACCATTATTATCAACGGTTCCTTAAATGCAAAAATCGTCGGCCAGTCGGCATTTAAGATTGCGGAACTTGCCGGTGTAAAGGTTCCCGAAAAGACGAAGATTTTAATCGGTGAAGTAAAGAGTGTGGAGTTATCCGAAGAATTTGCGCATGAGAAATTATCACCCGTTCTTGCGATGTACCGGGCAAGCGATTTTTCCGATGCATTAAACAAAGCGGAACGTCTTATTGCGGACGGAGGATACGGCCATACCTCTTCGCTTTACGTCGATGTGATTTCCGGACAGGATAAGATTGCCGAGTTCGGTGAGCGCATGAAGACCTGCCGAATCTTAATCAATACACCTTCTTCCCACGGCGGAATCGGTGATTTATACAACTTTAAATTAAATCCTTCCCTTACGCTCGGATGCGGTTCCTGGGGCGGCAACTCCGTTTCGGAGAATGTCGGCATCAAGCACTTACTGAATATCAAGACCGTAGCGGAGAGGAGAGAGAATATGTTGTGGTTCAGAACACCCGGAAAGGTTTATATGAAGAAGGGCTGTCTGCCGGTTGCCCTTGATGAATTAAAGGCAGTATACGGAAAGAAACGCGCATTTATCGTAACCGATACGTTCCTTTTCGAAAACGGCTATACCAGGCCGATTACCGATAAACTCGAAGAACTCGGCATTCAGTATACAACGTTCAGCAACGTGGCACCCGATCCCAACCTTGCATGTGCCAAGGAAGGTGCCAAGCTGATGGCGGAATTTAAGCCGGATACGATTATCGCACTCGGCGGCGGATCCGCAATGGATGCCGGAAAAATCATGTGGGTACTCTATGAGCATCCCGAAGCGGATTTCATGGACATGGCGATGCGTTTTGCGGATATCAGAAAACGTATTTATACCTTCCCGAAGATGGGAGAGAAAGCATACTTTATCGCAATCCCGACTTCTGCCGGTACCGGTTCCGAGGTAACACCGTTTGCGGTTATTACCGATGAAACAACGGGAACCAAATATCCGCTTGCGGATTACGAGCTGCTTCCGAACATGGCGATTATCGATGCCGACATGCATATGAATGCACCGAAGGGATTAACCTCCGCTTCCGGTATTGATGCCGTAACACATGCCCTGGAAGCATATGCATCCGTCATGGCAACGGATTATACCGACGGACTGGCGATTCAGGCGCTTAAGGTGATTTTTGAATATCTTCCGAGAGCTTACGACAACGGACCGAACGATCCCGAAGCACGTGAGAAGATGGCGAATGCGGCAACCATGGCCGGTATGGCATTTGCGAATGCGTTCCTCGGTGTATGCCATTCCATGGCACATAAACTCGGAGCATTCTATCACATTCCTCACGGTGTAGCGAATGCGCTTATGATCGATGAAGTTATCCGCTTTAATATGGCGGAAGTTCCGACCAAGATGGGAACCTTCTCCCAGTATGATCATCCGCATACCCTTGCACGTTATGCCGAGATTGCAACCGCACTCGGACTGAAGGGAAAGACCGATGAAGACAAGGTGGAAAGCTTAATAAAGGCAATCGATGAACTCAAAGAGAAGATCGGCATTAAGAAGAGCATTAAGGATTACGGCATCGATGAAAAGGAATTCTTAGAGCGTCTTGACGATATGACCGAGCAGGCATTCGATGACCAGTGTACCGGTGCCAACCCGAGATATCCGCTCATGAGCGAGATTAAGCAGATGTACTTAAATGCTTATTACGGAAAGCATACGGAAGTGTAAGAGGTACCGGACAGTGTGATAACAATATATGGTGACAGACACCGGCGGACGTCAGGTGACAGACACCGAAGATAACGGAGGGTGATTATGAAATTAACAAAATTAATTGCCGACAGAGGCACAAAAAAAGTATATAAAGACGGAGATCTTGCGATTAAGGTTTTTGAAAACGAGGCATTCTCCAAGGCCGATATTTTAAACGAAGCATGCAATCAGGCAAGAGTGGAAGACTTGGCGGACCTTCACATTCCCCGTATCCGCGAGGTCGGAAAAATCGACGGCAAATGGGCGATTGCAACGGAGTTCGTGGAAGGAAAAACCTTACAGGAACTGATGGATAAGAATCCGAAGAAACTGGATGAATATCTGGAAATGTTTGTTGATTTGCAGATTAAGGTTCATTCCCATACGGTTGCGAATTTAAACTCCCAGAAGGAGAAGATGCAGCGTAAAATCAGCCAGTCCGCACTGGATGCGACGGCAAGATATGAACTTCATACGCGTCTTGCGGCTCTTCCCGCACACAACAAGGTTTGCCACGGAGACTTCAATCCGTCCAATATTATCATTGACAAGAAGGGCGTGCCGCACATCCTTGACTGGGCACATGTTACGGCCGGAAATGCATCCGCGGATGTTGCCAGAACATATCTTTTATTCAGCCTTGAAGGAAAGGATGAACTTGCGGCAAAGTATCTGGATCTGTTCTGTGAAAAGACCGATACGGCCCGCCAGTATGTGGAAAAATGGATGCCGATTGTGGCTGCGTCCCAGTCCGTAAAGGGCAAGCCCGAGGAGAAGGAATTCCTGCTTAAATGGGCGGATGTGGTTGATTTCGAGTAAGAAAACGAAGAGATTTTTAATGTTTCAGACAACATTCTTAAATGTATTATTAGCATTGCTATATATGATTCCGGGCTACGCTTTCTGCAAACGGAAGAAAGTGCGCCCGGAACATTTATCGACAATGTCATATATCCTGGTTTATTTCTGCACACCGTGCATGGTGGTTTCTTCTTTCCTTGAACTGCCGCGTTCGATGGAGAATTTAAGGAATATGATGTTGTTTTTTGTATTCTCGCTCTTTGTGCAGATTCTCTTTTTCGTAATATTATATCTGATTCTGCGAAAAAAGCAGAAAGAGGGAGTTTACCGCATTATGAATGTCGGCGCGGTTTTGGGAAATGTCGGTTTCTTCGGACTTCCCTTAATTAAATCGATTTTTCCGGAAAATCCGGAAGTGGCCTGCTATTCATGTGTATTCGTGGCCGGAATGAATCTGCTGGTATTTACCATCGGAACGTACGGTGTCACGGGGGATAAAAAATATATTTCGCTTAAGAATGCGATTTTAAATCCGCCTTTTGTATCGTTTTTGGTTTCGCTTCCGCTTTATTATTTCGGTGCGGGTGAGTGGATTCCGGCATTTTTAAAAGGCGGAATCGGTGTAGTCGCACATATGACCACACCGATGTGCATGCTGATTTTAGGCATCCGCTTAGCAACCGTGGAGTTAAAAAAACTGTTTACAAACCGGTATGCATATTTAACCGTTGCCTTGAAACTGCTTGTTTTTCCGATTCTCGGTTTCGGGATTTCGATGCTGTTTCCGCTTCCGGATACGTTCCGTTATTCCTTGCTTATCCTTTGCGGAACCCCCTGTGCATCGGTCATTCTTGCAATGGCGGAAATGCACGGAAGCAATGAGGATCTGGCGGCAAACTGCATACTGCTCAGTACACTTCTAAGTATTGTAACGCTGCCGGTATTGTCGTTTCTGATACGGTAGTGTGATAAATGATATGGTTCTTTTCTTCTTCCCGTATCTGGCATTGCCGGTTTTAGCATTCGGAAGAGCGAGATATGCAGGAATCAGAGGCGAAGGAAGTTATCGCAGGAAAACGGTTAACAAAAGAGAAGCCGCAAGGAAGGTATCGAGGATAGAAAAAAGATTAAAGAAATGAACAGCCGCTCATGAAGTTTAATAAAAAGAATAAAAGATTTGTAAAAGTCATAAACTTTCTGTTCGGATATTATAAGAAATCTTTTTATTCCGGACAGAAAGGAAAACGGACCGCTTTAGGAAAAATGGAGCGAAAAGTTTTTTTAATGGAGACTTCCCGTGCCGTCGACCGGGAAGTACTTTTTGATGTTTGCCGGGAACTGAAATCTTATAAGACCGACGCTGAAGTCTGGAAACAAAACGAGAGCAGACTGTCTTTGCTTGAAAAGAAACTGGATCTTTTAATTGAGCGAATCGTTGTCGGTGACTGGCATGCCTTCCGGAATAAGTTTTCAAACGACATGGCATTTGAGGTTTATAAATATTTCGGACGTTATAAACCAAGCCCGACACTGGCCCTGGAAGGACTGATTTATTATTATCAAAACGACTATCTGTCCGAAAAAATTAAAGCCGGCATTAAGAAAATGCTTCATTCGAACCCTATCGATGATTACCCGGTGGCAAGAGAAATGAAAAGGCATTTTGTGCTTCATATCGGACCGACAAACAGCGGAAAAACGTATCAGTCCCTCGAACGGTTAAAGGAATGTGAAAAGGGAATTTATTTGGGACCGTTACGGTTACTGGCGCTGGAAGTATATGATAAATTCAATCGTATGGAAGTTCCCTGCAATCTGGTTACCGGCGAAGAGAGCAGTCTCGTTGACGGTGCCGTATGTCAGGCATCGACGATTGAGATGTTAAATACGCATGATTATTACGACATTGCAGTAGTCGACGAAGCACAGATGATTGCCGATACAAGAAGGGGGCATAACTGGACGAGGGCAATTCTCGGTCTGCAGGCGACGGAAATCCATGTCTGCATGGCGAAAAGTGCGGAAAATATCGTAAAGAGATTAATCGAACTATGTGAAGATACGTATGAAGTGCATTATTACGAGAGGATGACACCGCTTTCCTTTGAAGAATTCGAAGAAGGAACGGATGAAAGTAATTTTATCCGTCAGCTAAAGCCGGGAGATGCGGTCATTACTTTTTCCAAGGGCGGAGTTCTCGGGATTTCGGCGCAGATTGAAAAAGCAGGCTTAAAGACCAGTGTCATATACGGAAATCTTCCGCCGACGGCCAGAAAATATCAGGTGGAACTTTTTTCTACCGGGGAAACGGAAGTCGTGGTAGCAACCGATGCCATCGGAATGGGAATTAATCTGCCGATCAAGCGAATTGTCTTTTCCACCGTCTGGAAGTTTGACGGAATCGAAAAACGCATTTTAAACTCGCAGGAAGTAAAACAGATTGCGGGGCGTGCAGGAAGAAGGGGCATTTATGAAGAAGGTTTCTGCGCTTCCGTGGAAGAGGCGGAATATGTAAGGGAATGCCTGACGAAGGAAGATGAAGAGATTACAATCGCTCCTCTGGGCTTCCCGGATATTTTGCTGGAACTTCCGTTTGAACTGCATTATATTCTTCAGGCCTGGGCGGAGATAGCACCGAGCGAGCCTTTCAGCAAAATGGATGTGGCGGAGGTGCTGGAACTGTATAAAATTTTCCGTTCCATCGAACCGAAGGCCAGGGAGAATATCTCCAAACAGGAAATGTATAATCTGATTACCTGTCCGCTCGATACCAATGAAAGGCTTTTAAAAAGGGATTTTAAGGCCTGCTGCCGCGATTATAACGACGGGTGTCTTGAATACGGTCTTCCCGATTTTGAAGGAAATCCGAAGTCCCTGTATGACTGGGAAACTTATTATAAGAGGCTTGATTTCTATTACCAGATTTCCAGAAAGACCGGAAAAATCATCCGCGAAGAAGAACTAAAGAGGCGAAAACACGGCGCCATAAAAGAAATCAACCGCATTTTAAAAATGCGCGATTATTTTATGGAAGAGAAGAAGAAAAGAAGTGAAAGACAAGTGTCAAAGGAGAAAAAATCGTATGAGAGAAGAAATGGAAACTCCCGATGGAAGAAAACATATTATTACAAGTGATGATGATCTTTTTGTGCTTCTGCAGGATTATGCCGGAGATGATGTAGCGGACTATGTAATCGGCCGGATTGAGGACTTAAAGGATGA